>ERZ1023497.460-NODE-460-length-9661-cov-127.957422_pt1 | contig 9661 bp, 8 predicted proteins | sample MGYA00380543_ERZ1023497 | MGnify/ENA primary metagenome ERZ1023497 (study PRJEB33173, sample SAMEA4830384) | metagenome | study: EMG produced TPA metagenomics assembly of the PRJEB25223 data set... | reverse complement strand
AATCATGAGCATCATAGTCATCAAGAACATGAAAATCACACTAGTCATGGTAATCATGAACATCACCATCATGGAAATTTTAAAAGTAAATTCTTTATTTCTTTGATTTTTGCGATACCGATTATTATTTTATCGCCCATGATGGGAGTTAAATTACCGTTTCAAATTTCATTTACAGGGTCAGATTGGATTGTATTAATTCTTGCTACAATTTTATTCTTTTACGGAGGAAAGCCATTTTTATCAGGGGCTAAAGATGAAATTTCAACTAAAAAACCTGGAATGATGACGCTTGTTGCTCTAGGTATTTCAGTAGCTTATATTTATAGTTTATACGCCTTTTATATGAATAACTTCAGTGGTTCATCCACACATACAATGGACTTTTTCTGGGAATTAGCGACTTTAATTTTAATCATGTTATTAGGTCATTGGATTGAAATGAACGCAGTAGGTAATGCAGGCAATGCACTGAAGAAAATGGCAGAACTTTTACCTAATACTGCAGTGAAGCTGATTGATAACAATCAACGAGAAGAAGTTAAAATATCAGATATTCATATTGACGATATTGTGGAAGTCAGAGCAGGCGAAAGTATACCCACAGACGGAATCATTGTTCAAGGAGAAACATCAATTGACGAATCATTAGTTACTGGCGAATCAAAAAAAGTTCATAAAACTCATAATGATGATGTTATTGGAGGTTCAATTAATGGTTCAGGTACAGTACAAGTTAAAGTGACTGCTACGGGTGAAAATGGCTACCTATCTCAAGTTATGGGTCTTGTTAACCAAGCTCAAAACGATAAGTCAAAAGCTGAACTCCTCTCTGATAAAGTCGCAGGTTATTTGTTTTACTTTGCAGTAAGTATTGGCCTGATTTCATTTATTGTATGGATGCTTATTCAAAACAACGTCGATTTCGCACTTGAACGGCTAGTAACCGTATTAGTCATTGCTTGTCCACATGCATTAGGCTTGGCAATACCTTTAGTTACAGCACGTTCTACCTCTATAGGCGCACATAATGGTTTAATCATTAAAAACAGAGAATCTGTAGAAATCGCACAACACATTGATTACATCATGATGGATAAAACTGGGACACTAACTGAAGGTAACTTTTCAGTGAATCACTATGAAAGTTTTACAGACGAGTTAAATAATGAAGAAATATTGAGTCTATTTGCTTCATTAGAAAGTAATTCTAATCATCCACTTGCCACTGGTATTGTTGATTTTGCTAAAGGCAAAAATATTTCATATGCTACTCCTCAAGAAGTTAATAATATTCCAGGTGTAGGCTTAGAAGGCACAGTTGATAATAAAAAACTCAAAATAGTGAATGTTTCTTATCTCGATAAAAGCAATTTTGATTATAATAAAGAACAATTTACGAATCTCGCTCAACAAGGGAATTCTATTAGTTATCTAATTCATGACCGACAAGTTATTGGTATTATCGCACAAGGCGATAAAATTAAAGAAAGTTCAAAACAAATGGTTTCGGATTTATTATCGAGAAACATTACGCCAGTCATGCTTACAGGCGATAATAAAGAAGTGGCACAAACAGTGGCTGAAGAATTAGGTATTAGTGATGTCCACGCGCAATTGATGCCCGAAGATAAAGAAAGTATTATCCAAGATTATCAAAGCAATGGTAGCAAAATCATGATGGTTGGTGATGGTATCAATGATGCGCCAAGCCTTATTAGAGCAGATATTGGTATGGCAATTGGCGCAGGGACAGATGTAGCTATTGAATCGGGGGATGTCATACTCGTTAAAAGTAATCCTTCTGATATTATCAATTTTTTGTCCCTTTCAAAAAATACGATGAAAAAAATGGTTCAAAATTTATGGTGGGGCGCAGGATATAACGTGATTGCAGTTCCTCTTGCAGCTGGTATATTAGCTTCTATTGGTTTAATATTATCACCTGCTGTGGGTGCAATACTTATGTCTTTAAGTACGATCATCGTAGCAATTAATGCATTTACATTAAAATTAAAATAAAAGAGGTAAATATAATGTATAAAAAAATGTTCACAATTTTAATTACGTTATTTTCTATAATGTTTATGGTTCCTAATGATACTTTTGCAGAAGGTAAGCACAACATGATGGACATGAAAGAAAATGATCAAAAGCGAAATGATATGATGGATATGAAAAGTCATGACGAAAGAAAAAATTTGAATTCTTCACAAGGAAAAAATGAAATAACATTTCCCAAAGTTTTAGATCCTAAAAAAGATAACAATGGTTATAAAAGTTATACATTAAAAGCGCAGAAAGGAAAGACAGAATTTTACAAAGGTAATTTCTCTAACACTTTAGGATACAATGGAAATTTACTTGGGCCAACTTTAAAATTAAAAAAAGGAGATAAGGTTAAAATTAAGTTAGTCAACAACTTAGATGAAAATACAACATTTCATTGGCATGGGTTAGAAATAGATGGAAAAGTGGATGGAGGCCCTTCTCAAGTTATAAAACCAGGAAAAGAAAAAACAATAAAATTTGAGGTTAAACAAGAGGCTGCTACATTATGGTATCATCCCCACCCCTCCCCAAATACAGCTAAACAAGTTTATAATGGTTTATCAGGGTTATTATATATAGAGGATGACAAAAAGAATAATTATCCTAGCAATTATGGGAAAAATGATTTGCCTATAATAATCCAAGATAAAACATTTGTATCTAAAAAATTAAATTATACAAAAACGAAAGATGAAGATGGTACTCAAGGTGATACAGTCCTTGTGAATGGGAAAGTAGATCCTAAATTAACAACAAAAGAAGGAAAAATACGTTTGAGACTTTTAAATGGCTCCAATGCTCGGGATTTAAATCTTAAGCTAAGTAATAATCAAAGTTTTGAATATATTGCTTCAGAAGGCGGCCATTTAGAAAAGACTAAAAAGTTAAAAGAAATTAATTTAGCTCCTTCAGCAAGAAAAGAAATAGTAATAGATTTATCTAAAATGAAAGAAGAAAAAGTCAATCTTGTTGATAATGATGAAACAGTAATTTTACCAATTATTAACAAAGAAAAAAGTACTAACAAAGACACTACTCCAAAAGTAGATAAAAAAATCAAATTAGAAGGTATGGACGATAATGTTACTATTAATGGCAAAAAATTCGATCCTAACAGAATAGATTTCACACAAAAGGTAAACCGTAAAGAAACTTGGGAAATTGAAAACGTCAAAGATAAAATGGGTGGTATGAAGCACCCGTTCCATATCCACGGAACGCAATTTAAAGTTTTATCAGTGGATGGGAAGAAACCTTCAGAAGATATGAGAGGCAAAAAAGACGTTATATCTCTGGAACCTGGACAAAAAGCCAAAATAGAAGTGGTTTTTAAAAATACTGGGACATACATGTTCCATTGTCACATACTTGAGCATGAAGATAATGGAATGATGGGACAAATAAAAGTAACAAAATAATTTATAAGGAGAATTCAATATGATGAAAAAATTGAGCTCAATTATAGTAGCTTCAGGATTAGTATTATCAGCTTGTTCAACTGGTAACGAAGAAGAAGAAAATTCTAAAGATCAAAAACAAGAAAAACATATGAATCATAAGAGTGAAAGTAAAGCCCCAGATAATATGAAAAGTACAGATGACAGTAAATATAAAAAGGACGATAAAATAACAATTACAGCTGATCATATGCCTGGTATGAAAAATGCCAAAGGTACTGTGAAAGGTGCTTATAAAACGTATGCTTATGTCGTGAGTTACACACCTACAAATGGTGATGAAAAAGTTAATAATCACAAATGGGTCGTTAATGAGGAAGTTGCAGATGCCCCTGAAAATGGATTCAAGAAAGGTGATACAGTTAAATTAGAAGCTGACCATATGCCTGGTATGAAAGGTGCAGAAGCTCAAATTGATGATGTAGAAAAAACAACCGTTTATATGGTGGATTATAAATCAACAGAAAACGATGAGATGGTTAAAAATCATAAATGGATGACAACTGACGAACTAAAATCTCGTTAATGTCTATCATTTTAAAGCTTTAAAGTATTTAGTTAGTTATTCACAAATGCAATGAGAATCCCCTTTGTTAAATAGACAAGTAAACAAATAAAATTTATGGCCACTCTCATATCCACAATAATGAGAGTGGCCATTTGTTTAGAAAAATTAAATGATTTTAATGAAAATGAGGGGATCTTTTATAATTTATCAATGGAATTTCGAAAAATATAAAAAATGGAATAGTGAATGTATTGAGCTTTATCATTTATCAAGAAAAGTTATTCTAAATTAGCAGGTAAAGTCACAAACATTCATTACTGACTGATTAGGGCTTACCCTAATCAGTCAATTTTGTTTATTACGCTTTTTGCTTTTCTTATGTTTATAATTTTCCATTTTATTACGGATATATTGTTTATCCTTTTCATTTAACTCTGTTAAACATTTATAAAGATACTCAAAGTGCAAAAATAACATTATTGCATTTTGTTTTGTTCCATACTTATTGTCATAACCATGCATGATAGAATGTCTATTAATTCCATTTATATTTTTATCGCCAAATTTAAAGGCTCTTTTTAACTTGGATTTGTAGTATTCCTTAATTTTGTCATAATCATCATCAATATAATAATCATGATTAGATTTGTACTTGTTTATTGTTTCTTCTATTACAATATTAAAGAGATTATAATCAGTTCTTCCTTCATAATTTACAGAATTAAATATCAGTCCTTCTAATCTTGCTAATAATGCAGGGATTATAAGATAATATTATCCATGTTTATATCCATCTAGTATCTCTTTTAATATAGTAATTTCTTCTTGTGGTAAGTTGTAAGTGGTTACTTGGCTTTTTAAACGATCAAAATGAATTTCATCAAAATATCTTGTCATTATCAAATTAATATTTTCTATAGTTACCTCTTGATTATTTGAATTCATTTCAATATAATTCATGACTTCACTTATAACGATAAAATCTATTGGTGGATAGTCATAGTTAATAAAAATTGAATTAATTCTAGCTGCATTATTATTAAAGCTCTTTAAAGCATCTTTTAATTCATCTAAATTAGGTATACTTTTAGCTAAAACTTTTACTGTTTCAAATATTTTCTTTCTGAATTCATCATTTATATCTTCTATGTTTTTATATATACTATTAAAATTCAATTTATGTTGTGTAATGTTTTCACCAAGGTTATATTTCATTTTTAAAATCCTTTCTTTGTTTACATAATGACAGTTATCTACATTTAAAACGTATTACCTCCACTTCTCAGGGTTTAACTGAATTTTTATTAAATTAGTATATTTGTTTAATAGTATATCAATTTAATGATTTTGCATTCCTAACCACTATGATGTTATAATGCAATTAACAAAGATGTCGTGCATGTATGCACCAAATCCCCTAACTATGCCAGTAGTTAGGGGATTTTTTGGTGTGACTAGTCGCCTATTTATCATTGCGTTTGCGTAGCCAGTTCGCAAATAAAGCAACGATGCAACCACTTGCTGCTGTGGTCATGATGTTTACAAAGATGTCGGTCATTGCGTATGCACCTCCTCTCTACGTCAAATTGACGCCAGAGATAGGCGACTCCACTATTATACCATCTGTTAATCTACAAGCATATGCACTTCCGATAAGTTGAATTATGTTAATGGAAATCTAATATTCTTTAAAAGGGATGTATAGAAAACATTCTAAATGTTGCACTTTAAGTCTATCAATTTCATCTATTATGATTAGATTAATATATTTAAACGTATCACTATAATGTTTACTATGATCATGACCATACTGGTTTACAACATGTAATTTTGACCTAAATCAATACTTGCACTAATATTATATTGGAGTCTTTGTTAAACCTATAAAACCCATGCTGTATAAAATATAGTCAATTATAAAAATAATTAACATTCAATATCCTTGTATGCTTCATTTTGCATTACTACGCACTATGGTATTATCATACACCTAACGAAGATGATATGCATATATGTACCGCCCCTCACTATTCCAAGCAGTGAAGGGATTTTTGTTACGCTTCACTTAACGCACTTTGATCTTGTGTTAATTGCTTTTGTAAATCATTATTATTCGGGGATTGATTAATCTTTCTATAATCTTCGTTAACAGCACCTTGTGCTTCATCTACTTTATTTACTAAGCGTTGACGTTTACTGTTATTCATATCGTAGTTGATGAGTGAGTCACCCTGTTTAACTGACTGACCATCATCAACTTGAGTACTGACATATGATCCAATTTGGCTATTATTGTTATACGTTTTGACAGATTGAGGTGATGCTTTTCCTTCTAAATTAAGGGGACTTTCGTGTTCCACTGTATATGTATGGTATCCATCATTTTCCTCTGAATCTCTATTCACTTGTCTTAAAATAAAAGCAATTACAAATAATACTACAAACGCAACAATCGATATAAGCCATATCCGTTTGTTTTTCATTTTATACATACTCCTTATATTGGATAGTACTTAATAATGAAATAATATTTGCTCCATTTACAATACCATTTAGAATCATCGTTGCTGCACTAATACTTAAAACAACTTTTCCACCAGTCCTTTGCTTAATTTTACGAGCCAGTTCTAACATACAATCACCTCCCTTGACACAAAGATACCACAATATAAATTTTCCACCATATGTTTTTATTATAAAAACACATCAAAAATTATAAAAACTTTGTTATATTTGTATTTTGTGCTATATTATTTTTGTGTTATCTATGTGAAGAAAGGAGTTTTTAAAATGGATAAAAGTAAATGGCCATTTTTTTATAATTTTTATAAAAAAAGATCCTCTACTAAATGGGGCTTTAACTTACTTATAGCTATTATGTTTGCTATGTTATCTGCCCTCTTATCATCGCAATTATTAACTGATGAAAAATCTTTAGACTCTATTGAAGGTATTGATCAAGATTTATTATTGTTAATAACTAGAATGTTTTCAACTATTACTGGGGCGTTTTCTACTATAATTTCTATTTTATTTATCTTTATCTTATCTTTAATAGTGACTAAAATATTTAAAACAGAACCTAGAGTTAAAAGTTTGTTTTCTGGATCAATTTCCCTAGTATTGATTATTAATATAGTGACTTTAATAGTCGTCATAATTCAGTTCTTATTTGGATTAAACCCTGAAAAATATAATATTTTAAGTCTAAACATATTTAATCCAGGTAATGAAATTTTAGGCGCGTTTGACTTCAAACTTATAATACAAAGCTATTTATTTATGTTGTTATTACACGCTACAGGCAAATTATCCATAAAATATGCTGCTATAATATCAATCGTATTATTTATCTTTTTATTAACTTTAAACTTAATCGGCGCTTTAATTTAAAATTATTACATATATACTAAACACATAAATAACCTTTTTGAGACGAAAAACCGCATCTTTTTTAAAAAAGATGCGGTTTTCTTACTTAGGTTTCTATACTAAAAATGATGCTATAGAAAACTTTAGTAAAAATAAATATAAAAAGGATATTAATAGTTCAAGAACCTCTTATTTAAGTGTGATTCCCTATGGTTAAGTTTATATTAGTAAATACTTAATTATTTTGTTAATCAAAGGTGCGGCAGTTTATGCTCTAGATCACAACAAAACCGATGAAGCTTGGTCATGTTACAATTGATAATTCAAAAAAGGCAACAAATTCGATTCTACCCGGAACTATATATATAATAAAAAAACTACCTGAAGTTAAAAAGAATACACAAATAAAAAATATATGAGCAGATTAAATTCTTTAAAAACCATTAAACTTTAATACGTTAAAACTTTATGGTTTTTAAAATTGAATAAGTATTGATACTATAAGCCGAATGTCTTAGGTACACTCCCATATTTGATTATTACAATTATTATAAAATAATGTATACACATAACCCTCAATTTTCGAGAAAAATTAGGATTCAATAGCTATAAACAGACCTATTTTCAAATACAGATATAACTTCTCTTAATCATTACTTTTGAACATGATACATTAATACAATATTAAAATGAATATTGGAATGAGTATTGAACTGAAAATTGCAGTAAGTATCATTCCTATAGAACTGAACGTACCATCTTCTATATCAAATTCAAAAGCTTTTGCTGTACCAAAACCATGTGCTGAGTTGCCATAGAATAGTCCTCGAGCAATAGAATTTTTAAACTTAAATATATTGATAAAGTACTCTCCAAACATACTTCCGATTATTCCAGTAAAGGTGATAAACATTACTGCTATTGCATCAATACCACCGAGTTGATGTGAAACTTGTAAACCTACAGCTGCTGTTATAGATTTAGGTAATAATGTAACTATAATTTCTTTTGAATAGCCAAAAACTTTTAACGTTAAATAAATAAGAAAAAAATTAATAAGCGTTGATACAAGTACACTAGTAAAGATTACTTTGGCATGTCTTTTTATAGTTTCCCAGTACTTATATAATGGCAAAGCAAGAGACACTACTGTGCAATTCAACATATAGTTTATCCATTTGCCCCCTGCCATATAGTCAGAGTAATCTAAGTTTAGCAGTACAAGGATAGTGATAATAAGTATAGCTGATATAAGTGATGGATTAAGCAAAGGATTTTTATATTTGATTTGTAGTTTTCTAGAAATGATGTACACAATAACGGTCAACAAAATCATGAAAATAGCTTTTAATACTTCCATTTAATCATGTCCACCTCTTTTATTAGACTTTGATAGCATCCCTTCTGCGACATAACCTGAAATAATAGCTACAACAAATGTACTAACAATAACTAAAACAAAGAACAGGATAAAATGCATATCAATAACTGTGACAACATCCATTAACCCAACTACTGCAGGTATAAAGAAAAATATCATTGTCGTTAAAAGAAAATTAGCTCCCTTATCTATCCATTTTTCAGGTATCACTTTAAATTTTAATAGTAAAAAGAAAATGATGAGACCGACAATACTACTAGCCATAGGAAGATGGAAGGCTTTTTGTATGATGTTGCCAAGATATGTAACGCCCATGATTAATACTATCTGACTCATTATTCTGAAAATTTTGGTTATAGTTTTCATACGCTCCCTCCTTAAGACTATGGTCATTAACTGTATAAAATCAAAATAACTACAAAAGCCGTATTGATTATGAACTAATCAACACAGCTGAAATAGAATTTCTTAAAATATATTAATTCTAGAACACAGTTTGAATTGATAGCGAATAGTGGGATTAAATGTTTTTAACATCTGTTTTAAAACATTTTTATGCCAGGTAAATGATTTCTCTTTAGCAATACATTTTTCATAATATGAATTTTAATTTTACTTATCTAATATTTATGTAGTAACAATAATACTTAAAACACTTCAAATTTGATTGCCAAATTATTAAATATAGTCTAATAATTATTTCATCTTTTGTTTTAATATTCAATATAATAGTTTGCTTCGTTTTGTTTAATCACGCATTAGGCATATAATGGAGATGAATAACACGTATCACTTTCCACAAAGCCTGTGGTTCTCGTATTAAACAGAAAGGAGTAGGTTTTATGCATATTATTATAATTATTTTACAAATCGTAGTTGGGATCTTTTTCC
>ERZ1023497.450-NODE-450-length-9973-cov-4.763965_pt1 | contig 9973 bp, 8 predicted proteins | sample MGYA00380543_ERZ1023497 | MGnify/ENA primary metagenome ERZ1023497 (study PRJEB33173, sample SAMEA4830384) | metagenome | study: EMG produced TPA metagenomics assembly of the PRJEB25223 data set... | reverse complement strand
TTGTTAAATATTGAACGTGAGAATGATATTAGTATGAGACAATTTAGAGAATTGGATTTAGTATTACATCCTCACCACGGATTACAAGAAAGAATCTGGAATCCACTACAAATTATGAATGATTTTGGGATTGATGTGTTTAGTCCCTCCACTTTCCCACCACTTGAATATACATTTGATCAAATCATTATTAAACCTTAATAAATCAAGCTTTAGACCTATTTTATCGAAATGATAAAATAGGTTTTTTTTGTATAAAAAAAAGAATTTTAAGATATTTTACAGAATTAGTGGAGGATAGTGGGGATATGTGGTAAATTATAAATAAGGTGAGGTGATAATAATGTTCATGGGAGAATACGAACATCAACTTGATGCTAAAGGACGTATGATAATTCCATCTAAGTTTAGATATGACTTAAACGAACGTTTTATTATCACGCGAGGCCTTGATAAATGTTTATTCGGTTACACACTTGAAGAGTGGCAACAAATAGAAGAAAAAATGAAAACCTTACCTATGACAAAGAAAGACGCACGTAAGTTTATGCGTATGTTCTTCTCAGGTGCCATCGAAGTGGAATTGGATAAGCAAGGGCGTATTAACATTCCTCAAAATTTGAGGAAGTACGCTAGTTTAACTAAAGAATGTACAGTAATAGGTGTTTCAAATCGAATTGAAATTTGGGATAGAGAAACTTGGAATGATTTTTATGATGAATCTGAAGAGAGTTTCGAAGATATTGCTGAAGATTTAATAGATTTTGATTTTTAATGGAGGAATAAGTCGTGTTTCATCATATTAGCGTCATGCTTAACGAAACAATTGATTATTTAGACATCAAAGAAGATGGTATTTACGTAGACTGTACGCTTGGTGGCGCGGGTCATGCACTCTATTTATTAAATCAATTAAACGATGACGGTAGATTAATTGCGATTGATCAAGACACTACAGCATTAGATAATGCTAAAGAGGTATTGAAAGATCATCTACATAAAGTCACGTTCGTGCATAGTAATTTTAGAGAATTAACTGACATTTTAAAAAACTTAAACATTGAAAAGGTAGACGGGATTTATTATGACTTAGGCGTTTCTAGTCCACAATTGGATGTTCCAGAGCGAGGATTTAGTTATCATCATGATGCTAAACTTGATATGAGAATGGATCAAACGCAGCAACTTAGCGCATACGAAGTAGTCAATCAATGGCCATATGAAGCACTTGTTAAGATTTTTTATCGCTATGGTGAAGAGAAATTTTCTAAACAAATAGCGAGACGAATCGAAGCACATCGTGAACATCAGCCTATCGAAACTACATTAGAGCTAGTTGACATCATTAAAGAGGGCATTCCTGCTAAAGCTCGAAGAAAAGGTGGTCATCCTGCAAAACGTGTATTTCAAGCTATACGTATTGCTGTTAATGACGAATTATCTGCATTCGAAGATTCAATTGAGCAGGCAATCGAGCTTGTAAAAGTTGGAGGCAGAATTTCAGTAATCACTTTCCACTCTTTAGAAGACAGATTATGCAAACAAATGTTTCAAGAGTATGAAAAGGGTCCTGATGTGCCTAGAGGGTTACCAATTATTCCTGAAGCTTACACACCTAAACTCAAAAGAGTAAATCGTAAACCAATTACGGCAACGGATACAGATTTGGATGAAAATAACAGAGCGCGCAGTGCAAAATTACGTGTTGCAGAAATTTTAAAATAAGGAGTAATTGACGATGGCTGTAGAAGAAATATATGAACCATATGAAGACGTCCAGCACAATAGTATACCGAAACAACAACCTCAATCGGAACCACAAACAAGAACAGTTACTAAGAAGGTTGTAGTTCAACTCACAAGATTTGAGAAATACTTATACATAACACTTGTTACTGCAATTGCAGTTATTGCTATTTATATGCTATCTTTAAAAATGGATGCGTATGATACGAATGGAAAGATTGCAGATTTAGACTCCAAAATTGAACAACAATCAAGTGAAAATAGCGCAATTCAATCTGAAATTAAGAAAAGTTCTTCTTACCAACGCATTTACGACAAGGCTAAAGCACAAGGTATGAGCCTAAATAACGACAATGTAAAGGTAGTGCGTACAAATGGCGAAGCGAAAAATTAAAATTAGAAAAAATAAATTAGGAGCAGTCCTCCTTGTTGGTATATTCGGACTGCTCTTTTTTATATTGGTTTTAAGATATTCATATATTATGATCACAGGGCATTCTGATGGACAAGATTTAGTAATGCGAGCGAATGAAAAATATTTAGTTCAAAACAATGAACAAGCTGAACGAGGCAAGATTTATGATAGAAACGGTAAAATTCTTGCCGAAGATGTCGAAAGATATAAAGTTGTAGCGGTAGTCGATAAAAGCGCAGGTAAAAGTGGAGACAAACCTCGCTATGTAGAGGATAAAAAGAAGACAGCTAAAGAACTTTCTAAAATTATAGACATGAAACCGGAAGAAATTGAAAAACAACTTAATCAGAAAAAAGCTTTCCAAGTGGAATTTGGTCAAAAAGGAACTAATTTAACTTATCAAGATAAACAAAAACTGGAAAAAATGGACTTACCAGGTATTACATTATATCCAGAAACTGAACGCTTTTATCCAAATGGTAATTTTGCGTCTCACTTAATAGGAATGGCACAAAAAAATCCAGATACAGGCGAATTAAAAGGTGCACTTGGTGTTGAAAAAATCTTTGATAGTTATTTAAGTGGAACTAAAGGTGCATTATCTTATATACAAGATATTTGGGGATATATTGCTCCAAATACTAAAAATGAAAAATCACCTAAACGTGGTGATGATGTTCATTTAACAATTGATTCAAATATTCAAGTATTCGTTGAGGAAGCATTGGATGATATGGTTAAGAGGTATCAACCAAAAGATTTATTTGCTGTTGTCATGGATGCTAAAACAGGTGAAATCTTAGCATTCAGTCAACGTCCTACGTTTAATCCTGAGACAGGTGAAGATTTCGGGAAAAAATGGGCGAATGATTTATATCAAAATACGTATGAACCAGGTTCTACTTTTAAATCATTTGGTTTAGCGGCAGCTATACAGGAAGGTAAGTTTAATCCTAAGAAAAAATATGAGTCTGGACATCGTGATATCATGGGTTCTAGAATTTCCGACTGGAATAAAACTGGTTGGGGCGAAATTCCAATGTCATTAGGCTTTACTTATTCTTCAAATACACTGATGATGCACTTACAAGACTTAGTAGGTGCTGACAAAATGAAATCATGGTACGAAAGATTTGGCTTTAGTAAACCAACTGGTGGTCTATTTGATGGCGAAGCAGAAGGTAATATCGCTTGGTCGAATGAATTGCAACAAAAAACGTCAGCATTCGGGCAATCTACAACTGTTACGCCGGTACAAATGATTCAGGCACAATCTGCCTTTTTTAATAAAGGGAATATGCTTAAACCGTGGTTTGTGGATAGTATTAAAAATCCAATTTCCAAAAAGACGTTCTATCAAGGCGAAAAAGAAATTGCTGGCAAACCAATTACTGCTTCTACCGCAAGTAAAGTGGAAACAGAATTAGATAAAGTAGTTAATAGTAAGAAGAGTCATGCGATGAATTATAGAGTAGATGGTTATGATATTGAAGGTAAGACAGGTACTGCCCAAGTGGCGGATGAAAAGAGCGGCGGATATGTTAAGGGTGAAAATCCATACTTTGTAAGTTTCATTGGTGATGCGCCTAAGAAAAATCCCAAAGTTATTGTTTATGCCGGTATGAGCTTAGCTCAAAAGAATGATCAAGAAGCTTATGAAATGGGTGTAAGTAAGGCTTTTAAACCAATTATGGAAAATACACTTAAATATTTAAATGTAGGTTCTAAAAAAGATGAAACAAAATCTGCACAATATTCAAAAGTACCAAATGTAACTGGACAATCTACTGATAAAGCAAAAGAAAGTTTGAAATCTGAAGATTTACAAGCAACAGTTATTGGTAATGGAGATAACGTCAAATCTCAATCCATTAAAGCAAATAAAAAATTATTGCCTAATAGTAAGGTGCTCTTATTAACTGATGGTGATATTACAATGCCAAATATGAAAGGTTGGACAAAAGATGATGTACTTGCCTTCCAAGAATTAACTGGCATTAACGTTACAACTAAAGGTAGTGGCTATGTAACAAAACAATCGGTTAACAATGGAACCACATTAAAAGACAATAGTAAGGTTGAAATTGAATTATCTCCAGAAGATCCTGACGATACATCGACGAATACGAATGACAATGATACAGCATCTTATGTCTCTTCTAATAAAGATAAAGCTAGTTCTTCTTCAGACGATAAGGAAAAAGACAATAAGAATGATACTTCTAGCTCTTCTGAACAAGAACAACAGACAAACAATAGTCAAGATTCTAACGAGTAATTATGATTTGACTTAAAAAAGTAGATGATAAGTTATGAGAATTGAATGAACGTCTAAAAGTTGTGACAAGCACAGTGAGCATAGGTTACAAAATAGAACTTTAGTAGCAAATAGAAGTGAGTGGGTAGTTATATCATTCTCTTTTTAGCTCGTGTTACTTCAAAAGCGTCATTCGATCTCATACAAATTTTAAATGAATTTACTTTAAAATATTGATAAAATGAACGAGATATTATCAATTAATAAACTCAGAAGACAAAACTAAAAATTAAATATATAAAGGAGACAATTATGCTTTTTATACTTGCGGTTATCGCACTATTAATTACTTTTATCTTAGTACCTATTTTAATTCCAACGCTGAAGCGAATGAAATTTGGACAAAGCATTCGTGAAGAAGGTCCACAAAGCCATATGAAAAAAACAGGCACACCAACAATGGGTGGTTTGACTTTTCTAATTAGTATTATCATTACCTCAATTATTGCAATTTTCTTTGTAGATAATTCAAATCCAATCATTTTATTATTATTTGTAACAATTGGTTTTGGTTTAATAGGTTTTATTGATGATTACATCATCGTCGTTAAGAAAAATAACCAAGGTTTAACAAGTAAGCAGAAATTTCTAGCACAAATTGCAATTGCAGTTGTATTCTTTTTACTAAGTGATGTTTTCCATCTTGTAGAATTTTCAACTAATCTAAACATACCTTTTACAAATATTAGTATTCCATTATCTTTTGCATATGTGATTTTTATTGTTTTTTGGCAAGTTGGATTCTCAAATGCTGTGAATTTAACAGATGGTTTAGATGGCTTAGCAACAGGATTATCAATCATTGGTTTTACAATGTACGCCATTATGAGCTTTGTTTTAGATTCACCAGCAATTGGAGCATTTTGTATTATAATGATTTTTGCATTATTAGGATTTCTACCGTATAACCTTAATCCCGCAAAGGTATTTATGGGAGACACTGGTAGTTTAGCTTTAGGTGGAATTTTCGCAACAATTTCAATTATGCTAAATCAAGAATTATCATTGTTACTAATTGGGCTGGTATTTGTAATTGAAACAGCTTCAGTTATGTTGCAAGTTGCTTCATATAAACTTACAAAAAAACGTATCTTTAAGATGAGCCCGATTCATCATCACTTTGAATTAAGTGGTTGGGGAGAATGGAAAGTAGTGACAGTGTTCTGGACAGCAGGTTTAATTTCAGGATTAATCGGATTATGGATAGGAGTGCATTAGCATGCTCAATTATACAGGATTAGAAAATAAAGATGTTCTTGTAGTAGGACTAGCCAAAAGCGGATATGAAGCAGCTAAGTTATTAATCAAATTAGGTGCCAATGTGACTGTAAATGATGGTAAAGACTTGTCACAAGATCCTCATGCCAAGGATTTAGAGGCGTTAGGAGTTAAAATAGTTGATGGTGGACATCCTTTATCATTATTAGATAATGAGCCAATTATAGTAAAAAATCCTGGTATTCCTTATACAGTTTCTATAATTCAAGAAGCATATCAGCGACATTTAAAAATATTAACTGAAGTAGAATTAAGTTATTTAATATCAGAAGCACCGATTATAGCTATAACTGGAACTAATGGTAAAACAACTACGAGTTCTTTAATTGGCGATATGTTTAAGAAAAGTAGATTGACTGGTAGACTCTCTGGAAATATAGGTTATGTAGCATCTAAAGTAGCACAAGAAACATCACCTAATGAATATCTAATAACTGAATTATCTTCATTCCAATTACTAGGTGTAGAGCAATATCGTCCGCATATTGCGATTATCACAAATATATATTCTGCTCATCTAGATTATCACGAAACGCTTGAAAACTACCAAAATGCAAAGAAACAGATTTACAAAAATCAAACAGAAAATGATTACCTAATATGTAATTATCATCAAAAACATTTAATTGAGTCTGAAAATTTGAAAGCTAAAACATTGTATTTCTCTACTCAACAAGAAGTAGACGGTATTTATATTAAAGATGGGTTTATTGTTTACCAAGGAATAAGAATCATTAATATAGATGATTTAGTATTACCTGGGGAACATAATTTAGAAAATATTCTAGCTGCAGTGTTAGCTTCAATCTTAGCTGGTGTTCCAATAAAAGCAATTATAGATAGTTTAACGACATTCTCTGGTATAGATCACAGATTACAATATATAGGTACAAATCGCACTAACAAGTATTACAATGATTCTAAAGCTACAAACACACTTGCTACACAATTTGCATTAAATTCATTCAAGCAACCAATCGTTTGGTTATGTGGTGGTTTAGATCGTGGTAATGATTTCGATGAATTAATACCTTATATGAAGAATGTACGTGTCATGGTTGTTTTTGGTCAAACTCAAGAAAAATTTGCTAAGCTTGGCAATAGTCAAGGTAAGTTAGTGGTGAAAGCTACAGATATTGAAGACGCTGTTAAAAAGGTACAAGATGTAGTCGAACCGAATGACGTTGTCTTACTATCACCTGCATGTGCAAGTTGGGATCAATATAAAACATTTGAAGAACGTGGAGAAAGATTTATAGAAAGTTTCCGTGCCCACTTACCATCTTATTAAAGGTTGTGAAATCAAGTGAAAGATAAACGACGTAAAGATAATAAGGTGAGCTCGATTCAAAGTCTTATTGAAAAAAGAAATCGAGAATTAAACAATGAAGAACACCTTTCAAATCATGATGCTAATCATAAGGATAAGAATAAAATTTCCACAGATGACGCTCAATTGTATAAAATTAATAAGCCTAATGAGACTTCTAAACAACAAGATCAAAATCAATCAATAGATGAAGATAACTTTAATAATCAATCCAATGAATCCGAACAATTGGAACAAAATGAAGCATCAGATGAAAATGCTCAAAACGTTGAAAGTACCAAAACGAATGATAGTCACAGACTCTCCACTAATTCTAGTGAAAACACATATAAGCTATCTATTAAAGATAGAGTTAAAGAGTTCAATGACAATCGTAAAAGAAAAAAACATGCCAAGAGTACACAATTTGATCATTTATCACCACAAGAGAGAAAAGAACAATTAAGAATTCAGCGAAGGAAGCGTCAAAAAAGAATTCAGTACGTTATCATTACATTTTTAGTATTATTAATAATTTTATTTTTACTCTACATGTTTACACCACTAAGTAGAATTTCTAATATTAAAATTAGTGGAAATAACAATGTGAGTAACAGTCAAGTTGAAAAAGCTTTGGATGTAAAAGATAATTCAAGAATGTATACGTATAGTAAACGTAAAGGTATTCAAAATCTGAAGAAGAATGATTTAATAAAAGACGTAAAAATTAAAAAGCAATTACCGAATACGTTAAAAGTGCAAATAACTGAAAATCAAGTTGTAGGTGTTGTTAAAGAAAAGAATAAATATGTGCCAATTATAGAAGGAAATCAAGAATTGAAAAACTTTGATGGTAATATTGCCGGAAGTGGACCTATTTTAGAAGGATTTAAAGGTGAAGAAAAAAGCAATATGATTAAATCTTTATCTAAGATGTCTCCAGAAATTAGAGATATGATTTCAGAAATTAAGTACGCACCTAAGCAAAATAGCCCTAATCGAATTCTTTTATATATGCAAGATGATATGCAAGTAGTTGGCAACATAAAAACGATTGCTAATAAAATTAAATATTATCCTCAAATGTCACAATCTTTATCAAAAGACGACTCTGGCAACTTGAAAACCCAAGGTTATATAGATTTATCTGTAGGTGCATCATTTATACCGTATAATGAAAACAGTAGCGGAGATTCAAAATCCGATCAAAATGTTCGTCAAAAATCACAACAAGAAACTGATGCAAAAGATGAGTTACAAAGCGCTTTAAATAAAATTAACGAACAATCAGATTCAAATAATTAAAAAATTTCGATATTAATATGTGTTTATAGTTCACAAGCCTTTCGACGTATTGTAAACTAAACATAGTGTATTTTAATAGTAATTTGTCAGGAGGTGCCTATCTATGGAGGAACATTACTATGTAAGCATAGATATTGGTTCATCAAGTGTAAAAACAATAGTAGGCGAAAAATTTCACAATGGAATAAATGTGATAGGTACAGGACAAACCTACACTAGCGGTATCAAGAACGGATTAATTGATGATTTCGACATTGCTAAACAAGCAGTTAAAGATACAATTAAAAAAGCTTCTATCGCATCAGGTGTAGACATTAAAGAAGTTTTCTTAAAATTACCTATCATAGGTACTGAAGTATATGATGAAGCAAATGAAATTGATTTTTATGAAGATACTGAAATAAACGGCACACACATTGAAGAAGTGCTAGAAGGCATTCGCCAAAAAAATGATGTAGCGGATACTGATGTAATTGATGTATTCCCTATTCGTTTTATTGTGGATGGGGATAATGAAGTATCGGACCCTAAAGAATTGATTGCTAGACACTCATTAAGAGTTGAAGCAGGAGTTATTGCAATTCATAAATCTATCTTAATCAACATGATTAAATGTGTAGAATCATGTGGCGTAGATGTTTTAGATGTTTATTCAGATGCTTATAATTATGGCTCAATTCTTACAGCTACTGAAAAAGAATTAGGAGCATGTGTAATAGATATTGGTGAAGATTTAACTCAAATCGCCTTTTATGAACGTGGAGAATTAGTAGACGCTGATTCAATAGAATTAGCAGGTCGCGATATTACTGATGATATTGCTGAAGAACTAAATACTACATATGAAACGGCTGAAAAGATAAAACATCAATATGGTCATGCTTATGCTAACTCTGCATCAGATCAAGATGTATTTAGTGTAGATCAAGTAGACAGTGATGAATTAGTTGAATATACTCAGAAAGATTTAAGTGCTGTAATTGAGAGAACAATGCAAGATATCTTTGATGAGGTGTTTGATGTATTAGTTGACTTAGGGTTAACTAGAGTGAACGGTGGTTTCATTGTAACTGGCGGTTCTTCAAACTTATTAGGAGTTAAAGAATTACTTAATACGATGGTAAATGAAAAGATTAGAGTTCATACACCGTCACAAATGGGTATCAGAAAGCCAGAATTCACATCAGCTATTTCTACTATATCTAGTAGCATCACTTTTGATGAGTTGCTCGATTATGTTACAATGAGTTATCAAGATAATGATGAGTTTGAAGAAGAAGTTATTGAAGATAACGAGAGAGAACATACTTCTAAATCAGGTGGATTTGACTGGTTTAAACGTAAGTCAAATAAAAATGAAAATACTTATGAAGAAGACTACAACGAACCACATGAAAGAACAGATAAAGTAGACGACGATGATAAGTATGATAGCAATGAAAGTCATCACGATACGACAGAACATTATGATGATCAAGAGCAACCTCAAAAAGAAGAGGGCAAATTTAAAAAACTTATGAAATCTCTATTTGAATGATGGGCCAAAAAGACTAGGAGGAAATATAAATGTTAGAATTTGAACAAGGATTTAATCATTTAGCGA
>ERZ1023497.449-NODE-449-length-9991-cov-5.390298_pt1 | contig 9991 bp, 7 predicted proteins | sample MGYA00380543_ERZ1023497 | MGnify/ENA primary metagenome ERZ1023497 (study PRJEB33173, sample SAMEA4830384) | metagenome | study: EMG produced TPA metagenomics assembly of the PRJEB25223 data set... | reverse complement strand
TGTTAAAACTCATTTACTGGCTATTTCTCTAGGGTTTATGTCCCAGACTCTTTTTGTTTGTATTTCAATTTAGTTAATGTCATAGACAAGTATTTTAAATAAGAGTTTTAATAAAATAATATCGAATTCATTATTAATTTAAATATCTATGATAATAGCAAGTATTATCCAAGTGCTACATCTAAAATCATCATAATTGTAAAGCCAATCATTAGACTTAGTGTTGCTAAATCAGTATTGTTACCAGATTGTGAGTCAGGTATAAGTTCTTCAACTACAACGAATATCATAGCGCCAGCTGCAAAAGCTAACGCATAAGGTAAAATAGGTGTAATAACTAAAATCAATGCAGCTCCGATAGTAGCAAAGATAGGTTCTACAATTGCTGAAGCTTGACCGTAATTGAAAGCTTTCCAACGAGATGCGCCTGCAGCTCTAATAGGCATTGATAATGCTGCACCTTCTGGAATGTTTTGTATTCCTATACCAATCGCTAAGCCTAAAGCACCTAAAAATGTAGCTTGACTATTACCAGTTGCAATTCCACCAAAAGCAACACCAATCGATAGACCTTCTGGAATATTATGTAATGTAATAGCTAGTACTAATAGCGTATTCTTACTTAAAGAAGTCTTAACACCCTCGCGGTACTGACTCTTATCGCCAATTCTTTGATGTAAATGAGGAATAACTGAATCGAGGACACGTATGAAGATACCACCAAACAAAAAGCCAATTGCAGCAGGTAACCAAGCAGGCAAACTACCATCTTTACCATATTCAATAGAGGGTTGTAATAAAGACCAAAAGCTGGCAGCTATCATAATGCCCGCAGCAAATCCTTGCATAGATGTTAGTATTCGTTTATTTACGGATTTAAATATAAATACAGAAGCAGCACCTAATGCTGTGAGTAGCCAAGTAATAATACCTGCTACAAGCGCCTGTAAATAAGGCGGTAAATTTTCGAAAAAGTCAATCATAACTCTTGTCTCCTTGTATCATTTAAGCCTAAAAAGGTGTATAATATATAGAACTGATTTAAGCTTATCAAAAATATTTAAAAAATTCGATATTTCGATTTGGAAAAGGAAGTAGATGCATGGAAGCGTATAAAATAGAGCACTTAAATAAATCATATGCGGATAAAATCATTTTCGATGATTTAAACCTATCTATTTCTGAACATGAAAGAATAGGATTGGTTGGAATAAATGGTACTGGTAAAAGTACTCTACTTAAAGTTATCGGGAATATAGATGATGATTATACAGCTGATATTACGCATCCTAATCAATATCGTATACGGTATTCTTCTCAAAAGCAGGATTTAGATGGAGATATGACTGTTTTTCAAGCTGTACTTAGTTCAGACACATCGACTCTTCAAATTATAAAAGCTTACGAAGAAGCAGTTAATGCTTATTCACAACAACAAGATGACGCGCATTTTCAAAAGATGATGAAAGCACAAGAGGCTATGGACCAAAATAGTGCATGGGATTATAATGCAGAAATTAAAACCATATTATCTAAACTAGGTATTAATGACACGACCAAAAAGGTGAACGAACTGTCAGGTGGTCAGCAAAAACGCGTAGTGCTTGCTAAAACGCTTATTGAACAACCTGATCTATTATTATTAGACGAACCTACAAACCACCTAGACTTTGAATCTATAACATGGCTAATCAATTATGTAAAGCAGTATCCTCATACCGTATTGTTCGTAACTCATGATCGTTACTTTTTAAATGAAATTGCGAGTAGAATCATTGAATTAGATAGAGGTAAATTAAAATCTTATCCAGGTAATTATGAAGATTACATAGCAATGCGAGCAGAAAATGAAATTATTGAACAAAAACAACAAGAAAAGCAAAAGGCTTTATATAAACAAGAATTAGCTTGGATGAGAGCTGGCGCTAAGGCAAGAACGACAAAGCAACAAGCACGTATCAACCGTTTTAATGATTTAGAATCAGAAGTGCAAGATCAACACGTTCAAGATAAAGGGCAATTGAATCTAGCGTATCCAAGCTTAGGCAAACAAGTGTAGGAGTTAGAATAACTTGCAAAACAAACTAACGGCAGTACATGATGTCAAGATATTACTGAAATTATTCAAAGTGGGCAACTTATTGGTATTGTTGGGCCAAATGGAGCTGGAAAGACAACATTATTAAATATTTTAAGCGGAGAAGACAACGATTATACAGGCACACTTAAAATTGGCCAAACTGTAAAAGTAGCATACTTTAAACAAACAGAAGAAACGTTAGATAGAGATATACGTATGATTGATTACCTACGAGAAGAGAGTGAAGTGGCTAAAGAGAAGGATGGGACTTCAATTTCTGTAACTCAATTACTAGAACGTTTCTTGTTCCCAAGCTCAACACATGGTAAGAAGATATACAAATTATCAGGCGGAGAGCAAAAACGCTTATATTTATTAAGATTACTCGTGCATCAACCTAATGTACTGTTGCTAGATGAACCGACAAATGACTTAGATACAGAAACATTAACTATTTTAGAGGACTATATTAGTAGTTTTGGTGGTTCAGTTATAACTGTTAGTCACGATCGCTATTTTTTAAATAAAGTCGCTCAAGAGTACTGGTATATTCATGACGGAAAGATGGAACGTATTGTAGGGACCTTTGAAGATTATGAGACTTATAAGAAAGAGCAGGATAAATTAGCTGCACTAGAGAAACAAGCACAACAACCAAAGCAAAAAACAACGGCGCGAAAAAAATCAGGGTTGTCTTATAAGGAAAAACGAGAATATGAAACTTTGATGGAACGTATTGAACAAACTGAAACACGCTTAGAAGAAATAGATGAAGAGATGATTGAGGCCAGTGCTGATTATGGCAAAATCAAAGAATTAAATGAAGAGAAAGAACATTTAGAGCTAACATATGAAACAGACATCACGAGATGGAGTGAATTAGAAGAACTAAAAGAGCAATAAGGGGAATGTAAAGTATGGAAGCAACATTATCGCATTATTTTGGGTATGACAAGTTCAGACCTGGTCAAAAAGAAATCATAACTAAAATAATGGATCATCATAATGTTTTAGGTGTATTACCTACAGGTGGTGGTAAATCAATTTGCTACCAAGTGCCTGGATTAATGTTAGGTGGAACGACAATTGTAATAAGTCCACTAATATCTTTAATGAAAGACCAAGTTGATCAACTTAAAGCAATGGGGATTAAAGCAGCATTCTTAAATAGTAGTTTAACTAAGAAGCAACAAAAAGAAATCGAAGATGATTTAAGGAAAGGTCATATTCAGTTTTTATATGTTGCACCAGAACGTTTCGATAATCAATATTTTTTAAGTTTATTAAGTCGAATTGATATTCATCTTATCGCATTTGATGAGGCACATTGTATATCTAAGTGGGGGCATGACTTTAGACCTAGCTATCAAAGTGTCATTAAAAAAGTATTCACATTACCTCAAAACTTTACAATCGTTGCATTAACGGCAACAGCTACTGCAGAAGTACAGCAAGATATTATGGAAAAGTTAAACATAGATAGACGAGATGAAGTAAAAACAAGTACGAAACGTCGGAATCTTATTTTTAAAGTGAATCCTACCTATCAACGTCAGAAATTTGTTGTAGATTATGTGCAGAAACATAAAGAACAAGCAGGAATTATCTATTGCTCTACACGTAAGCAAGTTGAGGAGTTACAAGAAGCATTAGATGTTATCAATGTTTCTTCGGCAATTTATCATGCTGGTTTAACAAACAAAGAACGCGAGGCCGCTCAAAATGAATTTGTATATGATAAAGTGAAGGTTGTTATTGCGACAAACGCCTTTGGTATGGGGATAGATAAATCAAATGTTAGATACGTTATACACTATAATATGCCAGGTGATTTAGAATCATATTATCAAGAGGCAGGTCGTGCAGGTCGTGATGGATTAGAAAGTGAATGCATTCTTTTATTTAGTGAACGTGATAAAGGATTGCATGAATATTTTATTACAGTTTCACAGGCTGATGAAGATTATAAAGATAAAATGGGTGAGAAACTCACTAAAATGATTCAATACACGAAAACAAAAAAATGCCTTGAAGCGACTGTAGTACATTATTTTGAACCTAACGAAAAATTAGAAGAGTGCGGACAATGTAGTAGCTGTATTCAACAAAATAAAACATATGATATGACGCAAGAAGCTAAAATGATTATTAGTTGTATCGCACGCATGCGTCAAAAAGAAAGCTATAGCGTAATCATTCAAGTCTTGCGTGGAGAAACAAGTGATTATATTAAATATAATGATTATGATAAGTTGACGACACATGGTTTGATGAAAGATTATACCACTTCAGAATTAAATCATTTAATTGATGAATTGCGTTTCAAAGGGTTTTTAAATGAAAATGATGAAATCTTAATATGTGATGAAAGTGTTAAAAAGTTACTTAACAATAAAGAGAAAGTATTTACGACACCATTTAAACAAAAATCCAAAGAAAAAGTCTATATCAATACAGTTGAAGGTGTAGATCGAGCATTATACAGTGAATTAGTTGAAGTTCGACGTAAGTTAAGTGAGAAATTGAATATTGCACCGGTTAGTATTTTTTCGGATTACACGTTAGAAGAGTTTGCTAAACGCAAACCAGAATCCAAACAAGAAATGATATCTATAGATGGTGTTGGTAGCTATAAATTAAAACATTATTGTCCGAAATTCTTAGAGATTATACATTCATATAAAGCGAGTATATAAAGTAAAAGGTAAGGTTGTTACTATTTCTGTAGCGAACCTTACCTTTATTTTATTGCCACATTATTAATTTTAAATGTAATTTCTATATTTCGATTAATTTAATATGAATTCATCATTAAACATGTTTAAATAGGGAATAAGAATGCAAACTATTTGAATAAGTAAAGCAAATGAAGGTGACTAAATGATTGAATTTAAAAACGTAACAAAACGTTATGGGGATAATGTGGCAGTTGATGATGTAAGTTTCAAAATAAATGAGGGTGAGTTTTTTGTAATTATAGGTCCATCAGGGTGTGGTAAAACAACTACTTTGAAGATGATTAATAGGCTTATTCCGTTAAGTGAAGGTTATATTTATTTTAAAGATAAACCTATAAGTGATTATCCTGTTTATGAAATGAGATGGGATATTGGATATGTGTTGCAACAAATCGCACTTTTCCCTCATATGACCATTAAAGAGAATATTGCACAGGTTCCACAGATGAAAAAATGGAAAGATAAAGATATAGATCAACGTGTTGACGAATTACTTGAAATGGTTGGTTTAGAACCTGAAAAATATCGAGATCGTAAACCAGATGAATTATCAGGTGGCCAACGACAGAGAGTTGGTGTAGTAAGAGCATTAGCTGTAGATCCACCAGTTATATTGATGGATGAACCTTTTAGTGCACTGGATCCAATCAGTCGCGAGAAACTACAAGATGATTTAATAGAACTACAAACTAAAATCAAAAAGACAATTGTATTTGTAACGCATGATATTCAAGAAGCAATGAAGCTAGGTGATCGAATTTGTTTACTTAATAATGGGCATGTTGAACAAATAGATACACCACAAGCATTCCGTAATCAACCTAAAAATAAATTTGTAGAAGAGTTTATGGGTAGCCATTTAGAACAAGATAAAGAAAGCTTACAGTTGAAAGATCTTAATATTACTTCGCCACTCACAGAAAAAGAAACACACCATGATTATCCTGAAATCAATAGTGATGCGCAATTACGTTCAGTTTATTCTACATTAGCCCAACATGAAGCGGTTATTGTTAATGATGTATCAACCTCCACGCAATCACTCTTAAAACGTGAAGATATCTTTAAGTATTTATCTGAGATAGACCATGACAAGGAGGTTAAAGCATGAGCGAATTATTTAGCACACTCAATGATCGTAAAGGCGAAGTACTTACGACCATCTTAGAACATATCCAAATTTCATTTATTGCACTACTAATCGCAATTTTAATCGCTGTGCCATTAGGGATTGCTTTAACAAAGACGAAGCGGTTATCTGAGGTCGTTATGAATATAGCTGCTATATTACAAACCATTCCATCATTGGCATTATTAGGGTTAATGATTCCAATATTTGGTATTGGTCGCGTGCCAGCAATTATTGCATTAGTTGTGTATGCATTGTTGCCAATTTTGAGAAATACATATACGGGCATTAAAGAAGTTGATCCGTCTCTTATTGAAGCTGCAAAAGGTATTGGCATGAAGCCGATGCGTCGTTTGACTAAAGTAGAATTGCCAATAGCGATGCCAGTGATGATGGCCGGTATTCGTACTGCTATGGTTCTAATTATCGGTACAGCAACTTTAGCCGCATTAATTGGTGCCGGTGGACTAGGAGATTTAATTTTACTAGGTATTGACCGTAACAACACGTCTTTAATCCTTATCGGAGCGATTCCTGCTGCACTACTCGCAATTATGTTTGATTTAATACTACGTTATATGGAGAAATTATCTTATAAAAAGCTACTAATCACTGTAGGTGCAATGATTCTTATTATACTATTAGTCATTGTTGTACCACTTTTCGGTAAAAAAGGTGACACAATTACGCTTGCAGGTAAATTAGGTTCAGAACCTTCAATTATTACGAATATGTACAAAATTTTAATTGAGGATGAAACGGATGATACAGTTGATGTTAAAGATGGTATGGGTAAAACATCATTCCTGTTTAATGCATTAAAATCTGACGACATCGACGGATATTTAGAATTTACAGGGACAGTATTAGGTGAATTAACTAAAGAAGATTTAAAATCTAAAAAAGAAGATGCAGTATATCAACAAGCTAAACAAAGTCTAGAGAAGAAATATGACATGACGATGTTAAAACCTATGAAATATAATAATACGTATGCTTTAGCGGTGAAGAGAGACTTTGCTAAAGAAAATAATATTAAAACAATTGGTGATTTACAAAAGGTTGAAGATAAAATTAAACCAGGGTTCACTATGGAATTTAATGATCGATCTGATGGTTATAAAGCTGTGGCGAAAGCTTATGGTCTCAACTTATCTAATGTTAAAAAAATGGAGCCTAAATTACGCTATACTGCAGTAGAAAAAGGTGACATTAATTTAATTGACGCATATTCAACAGATGCAGAATTAAAACAATATAATATGGTAGTCTTAAAAGATGATAAACACGTATTCCCACCATATCAAGGTGCACCAATGTTTAAAGAAAAATTCTTAAAGCAACATCCAGAAATTAAAAAACCGCTCAACAAATTAGAGGGTAAAATTTCAGATGAAGAGATGCAAGAAATGAATTACAAAGTTACCGTGAAAAATGAAGATCCGTATAATGTTGCGAAACATTATCTTGAAAAAGAAGGTTTAGTAAAATAAATAGTCACGCGAAAATGTTGGAACAAGACAACGAATTAATCATGAATTCGTTGTCTTGTTCCTTTTTTTAAAGCGCAAAATTAGTAAATACAATTGTAATCTGAATTAATTTTAATTACACTATTCTATAAATACACAAAAAGCGTGTATGGTTTTTAGGGGGGAGAAAAATGAATACTAGAAATTATTCGAGACGAGAGATTGTTGAGAGTGTACCTCAAAAAGGATTCTTTGGACATCCCAAAGGGTTAAGTACGCTATTCTTTACTGAATTTTGGGAGCGATTCAGTTACTATGGTATGAAAGCGATTCTAGCTTATTATCTGTACTATTCAGTTAGTAAAGGTGGCTTCGGCTTGCCACAGGGAACAGCATTACAAATCGTATCATTATATGGCGCACTCATCTATATGTCTGGTACCATCGGGGGTTGGATAGCAGACAGAATCATTGGTACAAGACATGCATTATTTTATGGCGGCATATTAATTATGTTTGGTCACATCATGTTAACGATACCAGGTAGTTTAACAGTGGTTATGATAGCATTATTACTACTTATTATTGGTACAGGTTTATTGAAACCTAATATTTCAACTACAGTTGGTGAATTATATGACCACAATGATAGACGTTTAGATGCTGCTTTTACTATTTTCTATATGGGTATCAATTTAGGTAGTTTTCTATCACCATTTGCAACAGGTTACTTACAAACAAGATTAGGGTTCCACTTTGGTTTTGCGGTAGCAGCAATAGGGATGTTCATCGGATTAGTCACTTATTTTATTACAAATAAAAAGAATCTAGGATTGGCTGGTTTAAGCGTTCCTAACCCACTTAGAAAAGAAGAAATCAAAAGATTATCAATTATTACCGGCATTGTCGTAGTAATTTTCGCAATTATCCTACTTATCTTGCAATTTATTGGAAAATTGAGTTTATCTAGTTTTAGTGTCATTGTAACGATTGTAGGTATCGTGTTACCAATTTGTATTTTTGTTTATATGTTATCAAGTAATAAGACACACAAAGAAGAGCGTTCTAGAATTTATAGTTACATACCGTTGTTTATTACGTCTGTTGCATTTTGGATGATTCAAGAACAAGGTTCGACCGTTTTGGCTAACTTTGCCGACCAGAAGACAGAACTTAGCTTAGCTAAATTGACTAATGGTGCGTTAGATTTCCACATACCAGCAGCTTGGTTCCAGTCTGTCAATCCAGTATTTATTATTATGTTAGCACCTGTCTTTGCTAGTTTATGGACTAAATTAGGCAGACATAATCCAAGTACAGTATATAAATTTGCATTAGGTGCCATCTTTGCAGGTTTATCATATCTAGTCATGATTATACCTTTGAATAGTGATGCGCATTTGATTCACCCTATATGGTTAGTGTTAAGTTTCTTCTTAATTACATTAGGTGAATTGTGTATCTCGCCTGTAGGGTTATCTGTAACATCTAAATTAGCACCTGCAAAGTTCTCTGCACAAATGATGGCATTGTGGATGCTCAGTAACGCCACTGCACAAAGCCTCAATAGCCAAATCGTTGTATTATTTAAGATTATTAGTGAGAAAGAGTTCTTCTTATACTCAGGATTGTTTACACTGCTTATTGGTGTTATCTTAGTAGCTATTTCTCCAATGGTTAAGAAAGCGATGAATGGTGTACATTAAGTTAATATAAATTTTTACTAGTCAATGACTTGTAATTTAACAATGTTAGGGGAACAGGTTTATAATTGAATAAACATTTTTAATTTTTTGAAAAGGAGTGGTTGGCAATGAAACAACAATTAAATCAATTAGCAGCGTATCAACCAGGATTATCACCACAAGCACTTAAAGAAAAGCACGGTATAGAAGGCGAATTATATAAACTTGCTTCAAATGAAAATTTATATGGTCCTTCTCCAAAAGCAAAGCAAGCAGTTCAAGCACATTTGGATGAGTTATTTTATTATCCTGAGACGGGCTCACCTTCATTACGTAAGGCAATTAGTGAACATTTGAACGTGGATTCTTCTCGAATTCTATTTGGTGCGGGGTTAGACGAAGTTATTTTGATGATTTCAAGAGCAGTGTTAACGCCAGGAGATAAAATTGTCACAAGTGAAGGTACATTTGGACAATATTATCATAATGCTATTGTAGAATCTGCTGAAGTTGTTCAAGTACCACTACTAAATGGTGGGTTTGATTTAGAGAATATTATTAAAGAGGTCGATGAAGAGACTGCTTTAGTGTGGCTATGTAATCCGAATAATCCAACTGGAACCTATTTCAATCACGATGAATTAGAAAGCTTTTTAGAACGCGTACCTAGTCATGTACCTGTATTGATCGATGAAGCTTACTTTGAATTTGTGACAGCAGAAGATTATCCAGATACATTGAAATTGCAAGAACGATTCGATAATGCATTCTTATTGAGAACATTCTCTAAAGCATATGGATTAGCTGGTTTGCGAGTAGGGTATGTTGTAGCTACAAATGAAGCTATTGAAAAGTGGAATATCATTCGACCACCATTCAATGTCACT
>ERZ1023497.448-NODE-448-length-10011-cov-4.830052_pt1 | contig 10011 bp, 10 predicted proteins | sample MGYA00380543_ERZ1023497 | MGnify/ENA primary metagenome ERZ1023497 (study PRJEB33173, sample SAMEA4830384) | metagenome | study: EMG produced TPA metagenomics assembly of the PRJEB25223 data set... | reverse complement strand
TACTTACTTAGCACGTTCTATTGAAACGCGTTTCTTCGAGGCACTTGGTGATACAAGTCATGAAATGCCAGCTGATGGTTATAACGGAAAAGATATCATCGAAATTGGTAAAGATTTAGCTGATAAACACCCTGAAATGAAAGACTACTCTGATGAAGAACGTCTTAAAACATTCAGACAATTAGGTGTCGATTATGAAATGGATAAATTGAAAAAAGATTTAGCTGATTTCAACGTCCACTTTGATAACTGGTTCAGTGAAACATCATTATATGAAAATGGTGCCATTGATAACACATTAGCTAAAATGAATGAACTAGGTTATACGTATGAAGCGGATGGTGCGACATGGCTACGTACATCTGACTTTAAAGATGATAAAGACCGAGTATTAATTAAGAAAGATGGTACTTACACATACTTTACGCCAGATACAGCATATCATTACAATAAAATTAATCGTGGTAATGATATCCTAATCGATTTAATGGGTGCCGATCATCATGGTTATATTAATCGTTTGAAAGCTAGTCTTGAAACATTTGGTGTGGATAGTAATCGTCTTGAAATTCAAATCATGCAAATGGTTCGTTTAATGCAAGATGGAGTCGAAGTGAAGATGAGTAAACGTACAGGTAATGCGATTACTTTACGTGAAATTATGGATGAAGTAGGCATTGATGCTGCACGTTATTTCTTAACAATGCGTAGTCCTGATTCTCATTTCGACTTTGATTTGGAACTTGCCAAAGAAAAGTCACAAGATAATCCAATTTACTATGCTCAATACGCGCATGCACGTATTTGCTCAATCTTAAAACAAGCGAAAGAACAAGGTGTTGAAGTTACTGCTGATGCTGACTTTTCAACGATTACAAATGAAAAAGCAATCGACTTATTGAAGAAGGTTGCTGAATTTGAACCAACTATTGAAAGTGCAGCAGAAAATCGCGCACCACATCGTTTAACAAACTATATTCAAGATTTAGCTTCTGCATTCCACAAATTCTATAATGCTGAAAAAGTATTAACAGATGATGCAGAAAAGACGAAAGCTCATATAGCTTTAGTAGATGCAGTAAGAATTACGTTACACAATGCATTAGCACTGGTTGGTGTCTCTGCACCTGAATCTATGTAATCAAGAGAATTATATAAATTTTGATAACACCCTCATAAATTTCGATTTGTGAGGGTATTATTATGTAAAGATTGGAGTGAGAGTATGCCAACGCTTACGACAGAAGAACTTTACGAAACTTTATTAGAGCATATGGGACCGCAACATTGGTGGCCCGCTGAGAGCTCGGAAGAAATGATGCTCGGTGCTATATTAGTCCAAAATACGAATTGGAAAAATGCAGACATGGCTTTACTTCGGTTAAAAGAAAAAACAAACTTTGATCCTCAAAAAATTTTATCGTTGCCATTAACTGAACTACAAGAAACGATCCGTTCCAGCGGCTTTTATAGGAATAAAGGGAAAGCCATTCATGCTTTGTTTCAGTGGTTAAATCAATTTAATTTTGATTATGAAAATATTGCTCAACATTATGGAGATAATCTAAGAAGAGAATTACTAAAAATTCGTGGCATCGGTAGCGAAACAGCTGATGTTTTACTCGTCTATATCTTTAAATGTATCGAGTTTATTCCTGATAGTTATACGAGACGTTTGTATAGTAAGTTAGGTTACGCCCATACAGAAAGTTATGATAAATTTAAAAAGCAAATTTCATTGCCTCCTCATTTTACGAATCAAGATGCTAACGAGTTTCATGCCTTATTAGATAATTTTGGGAAAAACTATTTTAATGGAAATGGGACTCAAAAATACACATTTTTAGAAGATCATTTTAATTAAGAATGATTGACTTTAACGTTATGTCATAGTCCACACTCTTAAATAGATGAATGAGGTATTAATGATATTAAAAATAAAGGAAAGTGGAGAATAAAATAATGCTAAATCATGACTATTTTACACCTAATGAAGTGAGCAAAGTGACGTCGGTTAGTACAAGAACTTTACGTTATTATCATGAGATTGGTTTACTTGTGCCTAGTTATATTGATGATAACGGGTATCGCTATTACCATTCTCAAGATATAACAAAATTACAAACAATTTTATTTCTTAGACAACTCAATTTATCGCTTGAGAACATTCAAGACTATTTTCAGCAAAGTATTACTGATAAAAATGCAATATTAGAAGAAAATTATGCTCAAATTATTCATCAACGAAATCACCTGAATCAAATCATTGATTACCTCAATCATCATCTAATTAATCATAGAAATGAGGAGATTAATATGGACAAATTTAATCAATTTGATGTGAATGAACAATATGATAAAGAAGCGGCGCTAAAATATGGTGATACAGATTACTATCAGTCATATAAAGATAATAGAACTCAATTCAATGATTCAGAGAAGCAGGATAATGATGACCATACTAATGAACAATTCAATCAATTTTTTAATGAGATGAATCAATTATTGGAAGATAGTTATTCAGCGGATGACGCATATACGTATCAAAATATTGAAACGTTAAAAAAGATATTACAACGACAAGTACCTAATGCAGATAACCAATTTTTAAATTACATGGCACTGACTTATGAAAATGATGAACGTTTTGCTAAAAATATCAATAAAAATCGTAATGATCATTTAAATCAGTATATTGCAAGAGCAATTCGAGCTTATATTAAATAAAGTATTTTCTTCAATCTTTTATTGTGTAATGATTATAGTGAATCATATTTAAAGGAGACGCTATAATGATTGAGTCATATCAGCTATTCTGGAAAAATTATTTCAATGTACAAGGTCGAACTCGTAGACGACATTATTGGTTTGCAACATTAGCTAATATCATCGTACTTGTATTATTAAGTTTACTTGCAGACTTACTTAAATGGGTGTTTGGCGGTGGAGATACGTTTTTTAACATTGTGTATGAAACGATTGATGTCATCATTGTAATAGGGACATTTACTATGTCAGTACGTCGATTTCATGATGTTGGGCGCACAATGTTAATTCCGTTAATTATGTTAATATCGATGCTGTTACGAGGATTAATTGTATTATTAGAAACAATATCTAATGTGTATTTGAGTGATTTTTATTCTGACGTATCGTTAATGATTGCAACGGTAGTTGTTTTAGTTATTTCGATCGTATTATTAATTGTATCAATTTTCGCATTGATTTATTGTGTTACAGATAGTGAAAAAGGTACAAATGAATATGGACCTAATCCCAAAGCACAGTAATGTTAAGAAAAGCATTGTGTATTTCTAAATTTAGAGATATTCAATGCTTTTTAATATCTAAAATTTTCCATGAAACAAATAATAATATAAAATTACACAATTAAATATAAAAAACTTAAATTAATATTTAATATTATTTGTTATGATATATGCATACATATACATAATCTAGAAAGGAATGTGTGAACGTGTTAAATAAAAAGTTATGGATCCTACTTAGTTTAGTCATGTTGATTCTTGTCGCTTGTGGACAAAATGACCAACATAAACAAGAAGATAAACAAAGTAATCAATCTGATTCCAATTCGAAAGAGCATTCATACAAACGTATCGTGTCGCTTATGCCAAGTAATACGGAAATTCTTTATGAATTAGGTCTCGGAAAAGATATTGTGGGTGTTTCTACAGTGGACGATTACCCTAAAGATGTTAAAAAAGGGAAAAAACAATTTGATACAATGAATTTAAATAAAGAAGCATTATTAAAAGTCAAACCCGATTTAATTTTAGCGCATGAATCTCAAAAAGGAACGTCAAAGAAAGTATTAGATAGTCTTGAAAAAAATGGCGTAAAAGTAGTTTATGTGAAAGATGCACAATCATTGGATCAAACGTATGAAACTTTTAAACAAATAGGTAAAGTAACAGGACGAGAACATGAAGCTAACGAACTTGTTGATGAGACGAAGCACAATGTTGAAAAAGTAATAAAGTCGGTGCCAAGACATCATAGGTCACAATCTGTTTTTATGGAAGTCTCTTCTAAACCTGAAATATATACAGCAGGCAAACATACATTTTTTGATGACATGTTATCCCAATTAGATGCTAAAAATAGCTTTTCAAATATAGAAGGTTGGAAACCAGTGGATAAAGAAGGTATCATTAAAAAGAATCCAGATATCCTCATTTCTACAGAAGGTCTATCTAAATCAGATTACTATAAAGTGATTAAAAAACGTGATGGTTTCCGTCAAATTAAAGCTGTGAAAAATGGACGTATTGAAACTGTGAACGGTGATGAAATTTCACGTCCAGGCCCTCGTATTGATGAAGGTTTAAAACAATTAAGAGACGCTATTTATAAAAGATAAATTCATATGAATTAAATAGTTATTGTAAAAGTGAGATTAGTACAATTTATATTGAAAAGTTACATTACAAATCCCCTGTAACTGACTGAACTGAGAAGAGCTTTAAATCAAGCTTTTCTCAGTTTTAATTATTTTTGCGACTATGCAACTACGGGACCTAGCAAAAAGAATGTTATATAGAAATGCTATAACTAATGCAAGCTAAGTCTACGAATATAAAAGAATGCTGCCCTCAGTCCCATTCTTTTATATCATCAGTTATAATAGAAGAAATAATAGAAAGATTATTGATGAGTTGATAAAATGACAAGAAATATATATTTAACATTTCTAAGTTGGTGCATATGTTTAATCGGTGCCATAGGACTTTATTTACTATGGGACTTAGGGAGCTTAACGGATTCATTTAATCAAATGATATTGCTTAAAGTTCGGTTGCCAAGAATTATTGAGGCCTTATTAACAGGAGCAATATTAACACTAGCAGGTCAGATGTTTCAGACTGTTTTAAATAATCCTCTAGCCGATAGTTTTACATTAGGACTGGCAAGTGGTGCTACATTCGGTTCTGGATTGGCGATATTTCTAGGATTATCTTTTATTTGGGTGCCCATCTTTTCAATTAGCACTAGTTTAATCGCATTGTTGATCGTCTTAATGATTGCTGCCAAAATCTCACGTGGTTATCCACTTAAAATTCTTATTATTACTGGTTTGATGATAGGTGCACTCTTTAATGCGTTATTGTATATTCTAGTTTTAATTAAACCTAATAAGATGAACCAAATAGCTAACTACTTTTTCGGAGGATTTGCAGCGGCTGAAACGCGAGAGGTCATATACATCGGTCTAATAGCTATACCTATTATATTGATTCTACTTAGTATGGTGCCAGCGATTAAGTTATTACAATTAGGTGAATTGAAGAGCCGGTCATTAGGTTTAAACGTCCAACAAGTCATGTTTTTGATACTAACACTAGCATCTATAATAACAGCAGTCGCGATAGCATATACAGGTATTATTGGTTTCATCGGCATGATAGTGCCTCAACTGATAAGACGCTATTATTGGAGATTTACGTTAGGCATTCAAATGATATTAAATATTTTAATCGGTGCTACAATGATGTTGATTGCAGATTGGATTGGTAGTGTGTTAATTCATCCAGTGCAAATACCAGCTAGTATTATTTTGGCTTTAATAGGTATTCCAACATTATTTTACATTTTGCTTAAGCAATCTAAAGATATTTAAACATACATTTAACTGTATCACATGGATGTTACGTTATTATTTTATGGAAGACTTTTTGATAAAATGAGAATAATTATAGAGTTAAGAGGGAATTGACAATGGACTTAAGTCATATAAAAGCAATCGTGTTTGATTTAGAAGGTACATTATTAGATAGAACAAAATCTCGAGATAAATTCATTGAGGAACAATATGAACGATTTCATGATTACTTCGTACATGTTCAATTAGCAGATTTTAAACAAAAATTTATAGAATTAGATGACGATGAAGATAATGATAAACCTGATTTATATAAAGCAATTATTAAGCAGTTCCATATTGATCGTTTAACATGGAAAGATTTATTTAATGATTTTGAAATGCATTTCTATCGTTACGTATTCCCTTATTATGACACGCTATATACTTTGGAGAAATTATCGCAAAATAATTATGTTTTAGGTGTTATCGCAAATGGTAAATCTAAAATTAAACAATTTCGTTTACAATCATTAGGATTAGGGCATGTAATCAATTATTTATCAACTTCTGAAACTGTAGGATTCCGTAAGCCTCATCCTAAAATATTTGAAGATATGATTAATCAATTAAATGTTCAACCTGAAGAGATAATGTATGTGGGTGATGATGCTTTAAATGATGTAGCACCAGCTCGCGCAATGGGCATGGTAAGTGTGTGGTTTAAACATGATGACGCTGAATTAGAACCTTTAGAAGAAGAGGTTGACTTTATTATTACTACAAGTGAAGAGTTATTATCAATATTACCGATTCATATAAAACAAGGAGGAGATTCATAAGATGGATTTATTTACTAGAAAAGGTGGTTTATCCTTACATTACAATACGATGGGTGAGGGATATCCTGTTGTCTTAGTACATACAGCATATGAAAATGCTTCTATATTTCAAAATTTAGCAAAAGAATTGGCAAAATCTTTTCAAGTAGTTTTACTAGATTTGAGAGGACATGGCTATTCAGATAAACCAAGACAAATTGATTTCAAAGAATTTGCCGATGATATCATACAATTACTAGATTATTTGTATATTGATGAATCAGCATTAATAGGTCATGAAATGGGCGCAGCCATAATTGCGGATTTGGCAGAACGTTATCCTAATTATGTGTCATCCCTCATAATGGTAACACCAACATCTATTGAGGGTGAATTACCTGAAGAACGTTTATTCAGAAAATATTCACATAAAATTAGAAACTGGGATGACGAAAAACAAAATAAGTTTTTAGAAAAGCATCGTTATCATAAGCCGAGAAAAGTTAATAAGTTTTTAAAACATGTTGAGGATACGAATGCAATTTCTACAAAAGAGGAGACACAAGCGATTGAAGATGTGTTCAAAGAAACTGCGATTTCAAGCGTATTTGAACATGTAACGAAACCGACGTTAATTATTGCGGGAGAACATGGTGAGCGTATTACAACACTTGAATCTAAAGAAGTAGCCGATTTAGTTAAAGAGTCACAATTTGATGTGTATGCTCAATCAAGTTTATATCCTTTTGAGGAAGAGAAAGATAAGTTTATTGAAGATGTAACACCATTTATTAAGAAATATATGCCTGAACACTAATTGTTGTTAGGATATCTTCAGTCGTCATCCTGATTTGTTACATAAAATAACTTATTTTGTAATATTTTCGTAACAATACTGTTATTTTAGTAATAAATGGGGTATACTATGAATAAGCACAAGACGAGAAACGAGATAAAGGAGAGAGTGCTTATGAAAAAATTAGTAGCGGCATTTTTAGTCTCTGGACTAGTAATGACAGGAGTAGGCGTTAATCATGCTGAAGCAGCTAGCGGTAATACAATTCAAACAGTTCAACAATTAACTCAAGGTGAAAAATCATTAGAAAATATTACACTTGGCGAATCAATCAAAAATGTTTCAAACAAATATGGTACACCGATTTATTCTAAAAATCCAAGCAACAATGAAGGTTATTATGAGTATCGCACAAATAAAGGTTTATTAGTTGTAACTGCAGTAGGTAAAAAGAACCAAGGTTATGTTACTAGAATTTCTATGACTTATAATGAAGCTAATGGCCCAACTTATAATCAAGTTAAGAAAAGTTTAGGCCAAAATGCAGTGGCACGAGTTCAATATAATAAAGTAAGTGGCAATTTTGGATATATTCAAAAAGGTAAAACAAGCTATCAATTTGGCTCAAATTCACCTCAAGATAAAAACTTAAAATTATATCGTATTGATCTTGCTAAATAATAAAAATAACAAATTTTATAATTCCATCACTAGGAGCATGACGTTAAATTCTAACTTTTGAATAACGTCATGCTCTTATTTTTCGTCATTAAACAGAAAATAATGTCAATGTATGATAAAATTTTAAATTGAACAATTAACAAATCGTATAGATGTTATTAAACCATAGCAAAGGAGTAACTCATGAGAACCAACGATAAAGTGTTACTTGAAAATATTAATGATTACTTTAGCCACAAAGGGATGGCACCTAATTTAATCGATGATATAAAAGAAAATTTGCGCAATGATTTAAAAAAGTCTGAATCAAAAGATGAAGATTATTTAGATTATCGTGGCAAATCTTCAGCACAAATCATTTTGATTATTCAACGAAATTTATTCGGTTTACAAACGAATCCTGTTATTTTCTTTATTATGAATTTTATCTTAATATCATATCTTTATGATAAGCAATATGTGCCATTTCAAGCGGCTACAGCAATTTCTATATTCTATTGTATAATCATTTTTCCATTAACGATTTTTATTAATATTCGTATTGATAAGAAGAAATTTCTATATAGCAATCGTTTTGAAATGATACTAGGGTATATCGTTGCGATAATTGCACTAATTTTAATCATTATGCGTGCTTTTAATCTAAATTGGGGAATCATTCCCATCACTATTTATAGTCATCAAGTCGTCTTTTTTATAGGTATTATACTAAGCTTAATTGGTGTCTTTTTTAAAAAAATAGAGTACACCGCAATTGGTTTATTATTCTGTCAAAAGACGATAGATGCAGTAGTGACAAAACCTGAAATTGCACAAATCATTTCTCTTATTATATGGATTATGATAGTGGCATTGATCGTTTTTTATACAATTAAATTATCATCAAGAACGAGGGTGTAACGCTTAATTAACATAAGCTTGAAATAAATATTATTTGAGTTTACATCCCCAGTTCAAAATAGATAAGTAAATTAACTTATGAATAGAGCCTGGGACATCAGCAATGTCTCAGGCGTTATTATATTGGCAGTCATTGACTGAGTTAAAAAGCACTTGTTACAAGTGCTTTTTTAATTAAAAAAATATTTATATAATAATATTTTTAATAAAGTTAAGAACATTCATAGCGTAACTTTTAATGAAGTGGGTATAGTAACAATTAAGGGAGGTGCCAATATGAAAAAAATCGAAACGTTAAACCAAACAAAATTAGCTTATCAAGATGAAGGACATGGCAGCCCCGTTATCTTAATTCATGGCTTAGATGGTAATTCGGCAGCGTTTGATTTATTAAACAAACAACTTCAACAAAACTATAGAGTGATTGCGTATGATGTTCGAGGACATGGTAAATCGTCACGTCCTGATTCATATAACTTAGAAGATCATGTGAAAGATTTATATGTACTTATCGATAAATTAAACTTAAAGAAAGTGCATCTATTAGGTCATGATATGGGAGGGATAATTGCTAGAGAATTTACCGAAAAACATGAAAATCATGTATTATCTTTAACAATTATCTCTTCAAAAGCTGAGGATATCGTTCATGGTTTTACGAAATTAATGATTGAGCACCAAGACGAAATTGCAGGGTTTAATAAATCTGAAGCATTACTTTTACTATTCCCGTATATCTATAAAGAACAAGAATCAGCAATGAAATGGATTCAACGGCAACGCTTATACAGTAAACAAAATTCCGAGGATAGTGCTATAGCAAGCAGAGCACTTTTAGATACGGCTTATGCGAATAAAGGGTACACGCATTATGTTAAAGTTCCTACATTAATTATAAACGGACGCTATGATCCAATTATAAATGATAAGAATCATTATAAAATAGAAGAGCGATATCAAAATGTTGAGAAGGTTTTATTTGAAGAATCTGGACATGCACCCTATGTTGAAGAAGAAGATAAGTTTCTAGTCTTATATTTAAGTTTTTTAGAAAATGTTGAACAGATAACAGAAGTGAATCATTAAATGATATCAGTAATTTTTATAAGTGGATGTCTGTTTGATGAATCATGAAATAAAGCTTTTACATTAATATATGGCTCTATAATAAATTGGACTGATGACTAAAAATCATCAGTCCAATTTTTATG
>ERZ1023497.447-NODE-447-length-10020-cov-31.208630_pt1 | contig 10020 bp, 9 predicted proteins | sample MGYA00380543_ERZ1023497 | MGnify/ENA primary metagenome ERZ1023497 (study PRJEB33173, sample SAMEA4830384) | metagenome | study: EMG produced TPA metagenomics assembly of the PRJEB25223 data set... | reverse complement strand
TATTGAATGAGGATGAAATACATCCTGAACAAGTATACGAAAAAATACATAGAGGCAAAGTAGATAGTTTTGAAAGTGACTATATATTTAATTTTATTTCTAATATTATGGAAAACTATGACAAACAAATATTATTAAATTTTGTAAATAAGGAGAATTCAAATGAACATAAATAGAAAAGTTGCAGTTATTGGCATGGGGTATGTTGGCATGCCATTGGCAGTTGCTTTCGCAAAACACTTTGATGTTATTGGTTTTGACATTGACCAGAATAAAATTGAGAATTATAAAAATAATATTGATCCTACAGGGGAAATAGGTGAAGAAATACTAAAAAATTCAGCTCTTAAATTTACATCAAATGAACAAGATTTAAGTGATTGTGATTTTTATATTGTTACTGTACCAACACCAATAAAACAAGATAATACACCTAATTTATCACCAGTAGAAGGGGCAACAAGTACTTTAGCGAAATATATGAATAAAGGTGATTATGTTGTTTATGAATCAACGGTTTATCCAGGTGTTACTGAAGATGTATGTGTGCCACTAATTGAAACAATTTCAGGATTGAAATCACCTACAGACTTTAAAGTGGGATATTCTCCCGAACGTATTAATCCAGGAGATAAGAAAAATACTGTTGAAAATATTGTGAAAATTGTATCAGGCATTGATGCTGAATCATTAGATGTTATTTCTGAAGTCTACAGTAAAGTCATAAAAGCAGGTATACACCGTGCTTCGTCAATTAAAGTAGCTGAAAGCGCAAAAGTAGTTGAAAACAGTCAACGAGATATTAACATAGCGTTTATGAACGAATTGTCACAAGTATTTAATTTGATGGATATTAACACTAATGAAGTTATTGAAGCTATGAATACGAAATGGAATGCCTTGGGATTTTATCCGGGGTTAGTAGGTGGTCATTGTATTGGAGTAGATCCATATTACTTTATTTATCAAGCTGAGAACTTAGGGTATCACTCGCAAATTATTTCAGCAGGTAGGAAAATTAATAATCAAATGCCACATTTTGTAATTAATAACGTTATTAAAGAATTGATGAAACATAATAAATCTTCTAATAGTAATGTTGTTATAGCTGGGCTTACATTTAAAGAAAATACACCTGACTTTAGAAACTCTAAAGTTATGGAAATGATTAGTGATTTAAATGAATTTGGTATTAGACCTAAAATAATTGACCCATATGTAGATAATTACCATGGATATTTACAAGCAGATATTATTAATTTAACAGATGTAAAAGAACCAGTTGACGTATTAATTTATGCTGTGAATCATAGAGAGTTTCAAAATATAAACGATGAAACTTTTCTTGCTTTACTAAATAATGAATCATCAATCATTATAGATTTAAAAAATAGATTCAAAATATATGAGAGTGAAACTATCGCTTATTGGTCTATATAAAGAGAGAAGGTATATTTTGGAAATATTACACATAAATAGTAACTACTTGCATTCTAGTTTATACAGCGAAATGCTTCATAGATTAGAAAGTAAAAATATTAATAATACTGTAGTAATGCCTAGAAAAATTAATGATGCAAAACATGTTGCAAATGATGTGATAGAAATTAGTGGAACTATAAAAAACAAACAGTTTTTAACATCAATAGATAGATTTTTATATTTTCATAAACAAAGGAAAATTAGGAATTGGATAAAATCAGAGAATATAGAATTTGATGATTACGATGTGATACATGCACATACTTTGTTTTCTGATGGTTACCAAGCGTATTTATCTAAAAAACCGTATGTTGTAACCGTGCGGAATACAGATATTAATTATTATTTTAAGTATTTTAAACATTTGAAACCGCTTGGCAAAAAAATATTAAATAATGCTAGTGCAATTATTTTTTTGTCTGAAACGTATAAACAACGTACAATAAATCACCTATTTAAAAAAGAAGAGGCTCAAGCTGTTGTTTCAAAATCTTATGTTATTGCAAATGGAATAAATGAATATTGGATACAAAATATTTCACAAGTAAAAAAAGCATTGAAGGAAACAGTAAATGTAATAATAGTTTGTAGAATAATGAGAAATAAAAACATCGAGCTATTGGCAGAAAATTTAACAACAGAATATATAGGGAAAAATATAAAGATTCATGTAGTTGGAGACGTAGTAGATAAGGATTATTTTGATAAATTAAAAAAATATAATAATTTGATTTTTCATGGCAAAAAATCTAAATATGAGATAAAAGAATTGATGAAAGATATGCATGTTTATATGATGTTGTCTCATAGAGAAACATTTGGACTTGTTTATTTAGAGGCGATAACACAAAACTTACCAGCGATTTATACAAAGGGAGAAGGATTTGATCGGTATTTTAATGAAGGGACAGTTGGATACGCAAGTAACTCAAAAGATGGAACTGAATTAATTAAAAAAACACATAAAATATTACAAAATTATAATAAATTACAGCAACAATTGTCTCATATAGATAAACGACAATTTAGTTGGGAACACAATGCAGAAAGCCATAAAAACATTTACGAAAGTATTATTTTGAGAGGATAAATATATGAAATTTGTTAAAGATATTATATTAAATATTTTATCTCAGATGATGTTTATCGTAGTACAGCAAATAATATTGTTTCCTATGTTCGAAAAGCAACTAGGCCAAAGTAGCTTTGGTTGGTTCATACTTATATATGGGATTTTTAATATTTTTGTAGTGACTATAGCAACTAGTTTTACTAATCTTTATCAAAAGAAGTTTAATACATTTAAGAATGAACTTAAAAATAGAACAGCATATTATAATTATTATAAGTGGATAATTATTTATTTTGGTCTAATTTCAATAATATTAAGTATAACTATTGTTGTAACTCAAATAAACGTTATCGAATATCTGCTAATTGCAGTGTTGATAATTTTGACAGCAAGTCGAATGTTTTTAATGGTTTGGTATCGCGTGCAAAAACAATTTCTCACTATTTTTGTTGTTAATTTACTATTAAGCGTTTTATATGCGTTTCTATATTTTTTGAATATAGAAAGTATTTTTCAAATATTTATATCATTTATAATAATAGAATTTATCATAAACATCGTTATTTATGGTCTGAACAAAATAAATATTAAAATTATGGTTAAAACTAATATTGACACATTTGAAATACATTCATTAAATTTTCTAATGTTATCTGGTTTTGCAGCTTCACTAATGAACTATTCAGATCGGTTTATAATTAGCCTATTGCTAGGTGCATCGAGCGTCACTGTTTTTTATATTGCAACATTACCTACAAAGTTAATGTTATTTCCATTTAATATGATGTCTTCTGTTATTTTAAGCTATATTGCTTCAACAGATAATATTAGTAAAGCGTTAAAAAAGAGGGTACTACTTACTTTACCGTTTATATTTTTAATAGTAAGTGTAATTTCATATTTTGGTGGATTATTTATTATTAAAATATTATATCCTCATTATCTCAATGAAATAAAAAATATATATTACATAGTAACATTAACTTTTGGTTTTATTTGTATAGATAATATCATTAGAAGTTTTCTACTTAAGTACTATTCGCTAGTCAAAAAAGCTATTCTAGATGTGTTAACATTAGTGATCTTTATTGTATTATCCATTGTTTTTACCTATTTAGAATCAGGGATAATATCAATCGCTGTAGCACAATTAACTGTATTTTTATGGAAAGTAATTATTGAGGTATATATTTTTTGTAAATTAGATTATGACAAAGTCGACAACTAAATTTAAGTAAAGAAGTGATGAAATGTTAAATAAAATAAAATTAACGTTAAGGAAGCTGTTATTAAGAGAATCTACTAAAGATTTTTATAAAAAAATTAGACAGTTAAAAATTACTTTGTTACATATACTGAATGATGAACAGTATGTGAGGTTAAATATGAAATTAAATACAGGGTTAAAATTGAATTTAGATAACCCACAAATGCATGTAGAAAAAATTAATTGGTTGAAACTCAATTATAGAAATCCCTTGCAAACAGAATATACAGATAAATATAAAATGAGAGAGCATTTAATAAAACATAATTACGGACATATTTTACCACCATTAATAGGTGTTTATGATTCGTTTAATAAAATAGAGTTAGATACATTGCCTAATAAAGTATTTATGAAAACGACTCATACTTCAGGTGTAAATCAAATTTTAGAAAAAGATGTCACTGATATTGATAAAACAGCTAAGAAATTCAATAAAGCGCTAAAACAAAATTACTATAAATTTTCAAGAGAGTGGAATTATAAAAATATTCCTCCTCGAATCTTAATTGAAGAGTATTTAGATATGACACAATATCTCGATTATAAGTTGTTCGTGTTTAATGGAAAAGTAGAATTTTTTGCAGTAATAAAAGGAATAAATGACGATAAAGGAAATCAATCTTTAAATAATAGATTCAATTTATATGATACAAAATTAAATAAATTAAGAGTTGATGTTAAGAGAAAAGAATTTAATGATACTGACTTCGAATTTAGTCAATTTTTAAACGAAATGATAAATATTGCAGAGGATTTATCTTCGCCATTTCCATTTTGTAGAGTCGATTTTTTAGTTAGTGAAAACAAACTAATATTCGGTGAAATGACTTTCCATCCTAATGGTGGAGAAATGGTACTTTATCCGCTTGAAAATGAATACTATTATGGTGAGAAAATAAAATTAGAAGAAATACCTAAAACCTATAATCGAAGAAAAAAATAAAGTATTAACCTGAAAAGATATAGGGAAATATGGACAAGTTGTCAGTAAAAGGAGGTAGAAAATGAATAATGAGGTTAATAAAAAATATGAAATAAGAATTATATCTCTGATTGTTTTTATTTTATATTTATTGATATTAATAGGTTCATTAAATGCTGTTGAAAACAATATGGTTATTGTTGGAACCTCGTCTCTTTTTTTATGTTTATTAATATCATCATTAGGCTTGATTTCATATATGTTTATGAATAAAGTGTTTACATCCTCACAGATTATTATTTTGAGTCAAGTGGTGCTGATTTTATTAATATGTATAACGTCAATATTAAATAATTCATATGAAACTTCTGACCTAACAAATAGTGCTCAAATGATATTATGTTTAAATTTATTGTTATATCTAACTTGTGTGAATTTAGATATAAAAAGAATTATGAATATAAATATTGTTGTTATTATTTTTATATTATTTCATTTGATAGTATGGATTGCTTCAGGATTTCCGGATTTATTTGCAAGTATATATAATAACTCAAATCTAATTGGACCTTATATGTTTTATACATCTTTCTTTTTAATAATTGGTTTAAAATACTCTGGAATTAAAATATTTTATGCCTTGATGCTGTTTTTTAGTTTACTTTTAATTTTTGCAAGTGATACACGATCAATATTTTTAAGTATTTTTGTAATGCTAGTAATGTTTTTGTTATGGCCAGTAATTGCAAAGTCAAAAGTAATTGCATTTTTTTTCTTCGTAATAATTACTTTTCTAATTCTAATGTTTATTTTTGTGTATCCATTATTACCAACTTTTCAATTTTTTATGCCATTAGAGCAATGGACTTTAACACATACTGGTAAAAGCCTTATGTCTGGCCGTAATGATTTATGGGTGCCACTAGTTGAAGTAATAAATCAAAAACCATTTATAGGCTATAGTCCAGGTACTTTAGCGAGCGACGTAATCGCTACTGACCAATCACCACACAACCTTTATTTAAATATTTTAATGCAAACTGGCTACCTTAGCTTATTAGGATTTTTTGTTGTTTTTTTAACAATTTGGATGACGTTAGTGAAAGTAAAAGACCATTTTATAGTTAAATTAACAGGTTGTTATTTTATAGCTATTTTAATACATCAATCTTTTGAAATTACTTTATTTCAAAATCAACTATCAATTGGATTACTACAATGGTTTATTTTAGGTATTGGGTTAAGCATTGCTATTAAAGAATTGAGAAACACAAACAATGAAAATTAATTGTATTTTGTCATTAATATATGGTTTTTAAATGAAATTTACATAAAAAAAAGGGAGTATTAGATTATGAAAAATGTATGGATTTTGAATCATTATGCTACTGAAAACTATTTTAGTGAAGGTGGTAGACATTATTGGTTTACAAAATATCTAAAGAAAAAAGGTTACAGAGTAACCATTTTTTGTGCAAATACTAGACATAACTCTAATGATTCTATTGAAGTGAATAACAGTAATTTTGTAGAAAAAGTTATTAATCAAATACCATTTGTATTTGTTAAATCAACAAATTACCAAAGAAATAATCACAAAAGGATTTTGAATATACTTTCTTTTACTATAAGGCTGCTAAGAGTAGCAAAAGAATATAAGAACAAAAATGGAAGACCAGACATAATTCTGGCGTCTAGTGTTCATCCATTAACATTAGTTGCAGGTATTTATATTGCCAAAAAATTTAAAGTCCCATGTATTAGTGAAGTTAGGGATTTATGGCCCGAAAGCATTGTTGCATATGGAATTTTAAAAGAAAAGAATTTATTAAGTCAAATTATGTATATGGGTGAAAAATGGATTTACAAGAAATCAGAATCTATAATAATGACTTGGGAAGGAGGCTATGATTATGTAAAAAATAAAGGTTGGTTCGATAAAATTAACAAGTCAAAAATTCATCATATAAGTAATGGAGTAGTTATTAATGAATTTAACGAAAATAGTGAGAATTTTATTGTTGATGATGAAGACCTGGATGATTATTCACTTAAAAATTTTGTTTACACAGGATCTATTCGAAAAGTAAATAATTTAAGGTTGCTTGTTGAGGCAGGCAAGATAATCCAAAATCGTGGTTTTGATGATATTAAAATATTAATTTATGGTGACGGTGAAGAAAGAGAATCCCTAGAGTTATTAGTACATAAATATAAGCTGAATAATGTTGCATTTAAAGGGAAAATCCCTAAAAAATATATACCCAATATATTAAAAAATTCTTATGCAACGTTGCTTCATAATACTAGTACAAAATTGGATAAATATGGTCAAAGTCAAAATAAATTTTATGAATATTTAGCAGCTGGAAGACCTATAATACAGACTTATTTCACAGGATATAGCGTAATAGAAAAAGAGGATTGTGGTATATGTATACAAAATCAAAAACCTGAAAAAATTGCTGAATCCATAATAAATATGGCTTCTAAAGAAAGTGAAGCCAGTGTTAAAGGGGAAAATGCGAAGAAAATAGCTCGAAATTATGATTTTAAAATACTTACAGATAAATTAATAAATATTATAGAACAATACTGAGCAAAAGGAGTTGGTAATGTGCTAAAAAGACTTATAGATATTATGGTGAGTTTTACTGGTTTAATTTTAACTGCACCTATTACAGTTACAACATCTATATTAATTGTCAAAAAATTAGGTAAACCTATATTTTTTAAACAAGTAAGACCGGGTAAAGGTGAGCAACCATTTGAGATTTATAAATTTAGAACAATGTCAGATAAGAAAGATGATCAAGGAGAGTTGTTACCTGACGAATTACGTTTAACTAAGTTGGGTTCAGCAATAAGAAAAACAAGTATAGATGAATTGCCTCAATTAATTAACGTTTTAAAAGGTGATATTAGTTTGGTTGGACCTAGACCGTTACTTATGGAGTATTTACCATTATATAATGCAGAACAAAAGAAGAGACATAAAGTCAAACCGGGTATTACAGGATGGGCACAGATTAATGGACGAAATGCAATTACCTGGGAACAAAAGTTCAAGTTGGACGTATGGTATGTAGAAAATCAATCTTTTAAATTAGATATGTATATAATATATAAAACTATTGAAAATGTCCTTAAAAGTAAAGATATTAATTCAGAATCGCATGTTACTATGGAAAAATTTAAAGGGAGTTCAATATGAAGCAAATTATATTAGTTGGAAACGGTGGTCATTCAAAGGTTGTGAAAGATATTATTCTGTCTAATGGAGAGTTTGAAATAGCAGGTTATTTGGATAGTAAAATAGTAGAATATTATGAAAAAGATGGATACTTTTATGATAAAGTAGAGCATTTTTATAAATATAAGAATGATTATTATTTTGTCATTGCTATCGGTAACAATGAAGTAAGAGAAAAAATTGTGGCTTCTTTTGATTTAGATAGTAAAAGGTTCCCTTCGCTAATTCATTCAAGTGCAGTTGTAAGTGATAGTGCTAAAGTTGGTAATGGAACAGTGGTTATGCCTAATGTAACTATTAATGCGGACACTAATATTGGATTTCATACTATTATAAACACAGGAACAATAATTGAACATGATAATACAATTAAAGACTACGTGCATATTTCACCTAATTCAGTATTAGCAGGTGGTGTTTCAGTAGAAAATAAGGTACATGTTGCGATAGGCGCAAAAGTATTACCTCAAATTCTAATTGGGTTAAATAGTGTTGTAGGAGCAGGTGCAACAGTGACAAAAAATGTACCAAAGAACTGTACTGTAGTAGGTACACCAGCTAAACCAAAGGAGTGAAGTAAAATGAAAAATGAAAGAATATTTTTGTCTAGACCTCATATGGGTGGCACAGAAATTAGTTATATTGATGATGCCTTTGAAAAAAATTGGATAGCGCCATTAGGAGAAAACGTAACTGAATTTGAAAATGATGTTAAAAGTTATGTAGATATGTCACATGCTGTAGCTTTAAGTAGCGGCACAGCAGCAATTCATTTAGCATTGATTGAGTGTGGTGTTCAAAAAAATGATATTGTTTTTTGTTCGACTTTAACATTTTGTGCTTCAGCAAACCCTATTTTGTATCAAGGTGGAATACCGGTATTTATCGATTCAGAGCTAAACTCATGGAACATGTCTGCTATTGCTTTGAAAAAAGCCCTTGAAAAGTATAGTGAACAGGGTGTCAAACCGAAAGCTGTAATAGTCGTTAACTTATATGGACAGTCAGCAAACTACAACGAAATTGTAAATTTGTGTCAAGAGTATAATGTAACTCTTATTGAAGATGCAGCAGAGTCTTTAGGTTCAGAATATGAAGGGAAAATGAGTGGGAGTATAGGAAATTATAGTATTTTTTCATTTAATGGCAATAAAATTATTACTACTAGTGGTGGAGGAATGTTATTATCCAATAACAAAGAAGGGATTGAACATAGCTTGTTCTTAGCAACACAAGCCCGAGATCAAGCAATACATTATCAACATAGTGAGTTAGGATTTAACTATCGATTGAGTAATATTTCCGCTGGAATAGGAAGAGGTCAAATGGAAGTATTGCCACGCCGAATTGAAAGAAGAAGGGAGATATTTAATAATTATCAAAACAAATTAAGTAAAATTCCAGGAGTCAAATTTCAACAAGAATTGCCTAATTCAAAATCAAATAGATGGCTAACAGCATTACAAATAGATGATAAACAATCAGGGTTAACAGTTCAAAAAATAATTGAGCATCTAACTGAAAAAAATATTGAAGCTAGACCAGTATGGAAACCTATGCATTTACAACCTTTATTTGAAAAATATGACTATATTGTAGAGGATAAGGATAATGCTAAAGCGCTATTTGAAAATGGAATTTGTTTACCGTCAGGTTCTGATATGTCCAATGAACAGCAGGAAAAAGTCATCAAAGAAATAAAGTTGTTAACTCAGTAAAATTATTTGGTGTTGTTGACAATGAAGTACTAAAATATGATGGTAAAAGTTTGTATTTATTCATTATAATGTCTAAAAATTAAAAAAGATAAAACTGTAATAATTTTTTACCATATGATTGGATATGCAAAATAGTTGGTCGAGTTACAATTGGGACAATAAGTAAGTTATAATATGATTGCCTAGAGTTAAAATAAACATAAAAAAACAGCTAACTTTATTCTGGTTAGTTGTTTCTATGTTTATAAATGTAAGCGTAATCATAATTTTAGGACAATGATTTCCATTTAAAGTATAATCGGA
>ERZ1023497.445-NODE-445-length-10079-cov-4.649741_pt1 | contig 10079 bp, 9 predicted proteins | sample MGYA00380543_ERZ1023497 | MGnify/ENA primary metagenome ERZ1023497 (study PRJEB33173, sample SAMEA4830384) | metagenome | study: EMG produced TPA metagenomics assembly of the PRJEB25223 data set... | reverse complement strand
TATCAAGCCATGACAATGACAAATTTTTCTGCAATCACCATTTCTTGCTTTAAGGCGTATGATGTCCGAGGTGAGCTGGGTGTGACGCTTGATGAGCCTATCAGCTATCGCATTGCTCGAGCTTTTGCTCAGATCTTAAAAACTAACAACACCACCAAACGCCCTACCATCGTCATCGGCTCAGATATTAGGCCATCAAGCCACAGCCTGAAACTTGCCGCCATCGAAGGCATAACAGACGCTGGCGTGGATGTGATTGATTTGGGTATGGTTGGCACCGAGGAGGTGTATTTTGCGACCAGTCATTATCAAGCCATCGGTGGGATTGAGGTAACTGCAAGCCACAATCCCATCAATTATAATGGCTTAAAAATGGTACGTGAAAACTCACGCCCCATCAGTGCCGATACGGGATTGACAGACATTCGCACCATCGCCGAGCGTGGAGAATTTGTGGTTGCAGGCAAAGGTAGAGTTACCCTAAATACCGATAAAACTGCCTACATTGATAAACTCATGAGCTTTATTGACACGAGCAAATTTCGCCCCAAAAAAATCGTGGTTAACAGTGGTAATGGCTCAGCAGGACCTGTGGTTGACGAACTTGAACGGCGTCTTGGGGATGACATTGAACTTATAAAAGTTCATCACACCCCAGATGGTTCATTTCCTAACGGTATCCCAAACCCCATGATTATCGCCAATCAAGCCGCTACCCGTGATGCCGTCATCGCACACAAAGCGGACTTTGGTGTGGCATTTGATGGGGATTTTGACCGTTGTTTTTTGTTTGATGAAAACGGACGATTCATTGATGGCAGTTATGTGGTTGGTATGCTGGCAGCGGCATTTTTACAAAAATATCCCAAGCAGACCATCGTTTATGATCCACGCGTCATTTATAACACTCAAAATGTCATCAAAAAGATGCAAGGCACGCCAGCTCTTAGTAAATCTGGGCATTCATTCATCAAGCAAGTCATGCGTGAAACAAAAGCCATCTATGGCGGTGAAATGTCGGCACACCATTATTTTAAAGACTTTTTTTATTGTGATAGTGGCATGATTGTATGGCTACTATTAATTGAGCTGTTGTCAGTTACAGGCAAGTCCTTGGCAGAGCTTGTTGATGATTATATTCAAGATTTCCCAAGTTCAGGTGAGCGTAATTTTAGGCTGGATAAAACTGATGCTGCCATCATCAGCCAAGGTTTGGAACAAAAATACGCCCACCTTAATCCCCAAAAAAATACCTTAGATGGACTGAGCTTGGATTTTGGTAATTGGCGGTTTAATTTGCGTTCAAGCAATACCGAACCGCTCATTCGCCTAAATGTCGAGGCATGCGGTGATGCCACACTGTTAACTCAAAAAATCAAAGAAATCATCGACTATCTCCAAAAGCAAGGAGCAATCGCCACCGACCATTGATTTATCTTATCTATAAAAATAGCCACTGATATTTTAGTGGCTATTGTTATGATCGGATTTGGCTTGCCTTAGACTTTGAATTTATCACCCACCAAACCCTTGACCGTATTTAAAATATCAGCAGGCAGCACCACCATTTTGGCATTATTTGACTTTGCCATCTCATTCATCGCTTTGATGTATTGCTCGCCCAAAAGATACACCACGGGCATATCTTTACCATCCATTGCCTGAGAAATTAGACGAATCGATTCTTCAGAACCACGCGCCAAGACAACTTGAGCCTCAGCATCACGGCGAGAGGCTTCTAGGCGACCATCTGCTTCTAAGATGGCGGCCTGTTTTTGCCCATCGGCACGGGTGACGGTGGCACGGCGTTGACGCTCAGCCGCCGCTTGCTCCTCCATCGCCAACTGCATGGTCGCTGATGGCTTGATGTCTTGGATTTCCACAGTTTTTAGGGTGATTCCCCAGTCAGAAATATCATCACTGATGGCATGTTTTAGCTGTGCTTTAATTTGGTCACGACTGGATAAGGCAGCATCCAAATCCATCTCACCGATGATGGAGCGTAAGGATGTTTGTACCAAATTACGAATGCCATGTTCATAATTTTCGATGCCATAGACTGCCTGCTCAGGCTGCACAATATTAATATATGCCACCGCATTGGCGATGATGACTACATTATCGCGTGTGATGACCTCTTGGCTTGGGATATCAAGTACGATGTCTTTGGTGGTGACTTTATAAGCCACATTATCCACATAAGGAATGATAAAATTCAGACCTGGCTCAAGCGTTTGGTGATATTTACCCAAACGCTGAATGATCCATTTTTCGCCTTGTGACACCATTTTTACACCTTTATAAATGGTGAATACCACCAAGGCAATGAGTACCAAAATAATGACGGTAAATTCCATAGCTTTCCTTGTTATTATGTATAAAAGTTATTATGTATAAAAAATAAATTTGGTGTTATTTTGGCATGACAATCAGCTCATTGCCCATTACCGCCGTGACAATCACTCGTGTACCCACCTCGATAGGGCGACCATCAAGCGTACGACATGCCCATTCAGCAGCACCTACTTTGGGTACAGAAAATCTAACCACACCCAAGCCATTTGTTAGTACGGGCGATACAATCATGCCAATCTCACCAACAATCACCGAGCCGCCAAGCCCTGCCTTGGTGCGTGTTTTGATGCGTGGCTGAATCAGCCTAAACCACAAAATACACACCACAATCGACAAGCCTAACCAAATCACCACTTGGCTCAACAAACCCATCGGCACTGCCCAAAGCAGCAACGCAGTCACCAAAGCCGCCACCCCAAACCAAAGCATCGCAAAGCTGGGTATAAATAACTCACCTATCATTAATAGCATGCCAATCACCGCCCAATGCCAAGGTTGTAATCCCATATTCTACCTCTACCAAATCGCATCTATTCGTTTAACAATCCGTCTTGCCTGCATCAGCCAATTTTGGTCTCATTGGCTGCCCATAGCCCAAATGGGATATTAATTATCATCAAAACCACCAATACCATCAACGGCAATTGCCAATCACCTTGCCATTGATACAGCTTACCAATCATCAAAGGGCCAAACATCGCAATGCTATAGCCCACCGCTTGCACCATACTGGATAAATCACGCGCGGTTTCGGTGCTGGTCGTACGAAGCGAAAACATCATCAAGCATAAGGTAAACACCAAAGCACACCCAAAGCCCATCAAAGCCGACCAAAGCAGCATCAAAGATGGCATCATTAACAGCCCAGATATGCCCAAAGCATTCATCAAACAACCTGCCACAGAAATGATCTGAAACGATGTGCCACGCCGTGAAAGCCAAGTGAGCCATAAAATCGCAAGTGGTGCCATGACCTGAAATACGAAAGGCAATCGTATCGCTTCATCTAGCGTTGCCCCAAATGCCATACCAATTGATGGTAAAAAACTTGCCAAGCTATAAAATAAAAAAGACTGAAGCCCAAGTAAAACCGCCATTTGCCAAGCGGCTTTTTGACGCCAAAGATTGATGGGTTTTTCTAGATGGGCGGTTGACTTGATAGAGGATAAGGTTGGCATAAGTTTAGGATTAACCATACGATTATGCCGATAAATCAACCACCAAATCCATGCGGCAATCACACCAAAGATCGCCCAACTGCTCATCGCAAATTGCCAGCCAAATGTTTTGGCAAATGGTACCACCATCCAAGCACCAAAGCCCGCCAAAGTGGACATACTTAGACTAAACACACCTGTAGCAAGTGCAATGTTATTAGGGGCGTATTGCTTAATAAAAGGTGCAGTTAGGGCATTTAGCATCCCAATGGCAAACGACAAAATCAGCGTGCCAACATACAGCTCTATCACCCCAAACCAGTTGCGTATTGCCACCCCCAACGCCAATAAAAGCGTCATGCCAATCATCATCCGCTCAAGCCCAAATTTTCTTGCCAGTACCGCCGCCATCAATGAGCCAAATGCAAATAACGGCATCGGCATCGCACCAAGATAGCCAATCTGTGCCGCTGATAGACCAAAATCATCGGACAACATGGGTACGATTGAACCCATCATCACCAAAGGCGAACGCATATTTGCCGCTGCAAAAATCAGCCCGATAATCAGTAGCAATAACGAGGTTTTGGCAGATGTACTGCTTTTGGGTGTCTGTGTTGTGGCATGATTTGGCATGGGTTATCCAGATAAATTGACGATGAGCCAATGATTAATTGTGTCATTATAGTGAACTTAACACATATTTACCATTGTATCTATGATTTTATCTATGATTTTATCTAAAATATAAAAACCCCCAAGCGTATTTACTTGGGGTGATGGCACAGGCAGAATCAATCACGCTTGCCATCGGCGAAATAGTAATGAACCATTCGTGCCACCAAAGCCAAAGCTGTTTGACAAGGCAAACTCCACCCCATCAACACGGCGAGCGGTATGAGCAATATAATCTAGCCGACATGCTTCGTCTTGATTATCTAAATTGATGGTGGGTGGTAGAAGCTGATTTTGGAGTGCAAGTATGGTAAAAATTGCTTCAATCGCACCTGCCGCCCCAAGCAAATGCCCCGTCATAGATTTGGTTGAGCTGACCAAAATATCTTGACCAAATAATCGTTCGATGGCTTGGCTTTCAGCGACATCACCTTGGGGCGTGCTGGTACCATGAGCGTTGATATAACCCACTTCACAAGCATCAATGCCTGCATCTGCCAAGGCTGCCGCCATGGCACGAGCCGCACCTTCCCCGCCAATCGATGGGCTGGTGATGTGATTGGCATCATCACTCATCCCAAATCCGACCAATTCTGCTAAAATGGTCGCACCACGAGCTTTGGCATGTGCTAAGCTTTCAAGCACTAATGCACCTGCACCATCACCCAAAACAAAACCATCACGGTCTTTGTCAAAAGGTCGGCTGGCGCGTGTTGGCTCATCATTTCGTGTTGAGAGTGCATGCATCGCCCCAAAGCCTGATAGTCCAAGGGGTGTTGAGGCTTTTTCGCTGCCACCAACCAATACCGCATCACAGTCGCCATAAGCGATCAGTCTTGCCCCCAAACCAATGGCGTGCGTAGAGGTGGTGCAAGCGGTTGTTGTTGCAAGATTTGCACCTTTAAGATGATGACGCATGGCAATCAGCCCAGCTGGCATATTGATGATGGCACCTGGAATGATAAAGGGCGATACTTTTTTTGCACCATGGGACTTTAGGGTATCACGACTTGTTTCAATGGTTTGGATACCACCAATGCCCGAACCCATGACCACACCAAAACGCTCACCATCGACATTGATGGGCAGGCTATCACCTTTGATATCATCAATCAGCCCTGCATGATATAATGCCATCGCCGATGCGACTTGGGCATAATGTACAAATGTATCAAAACGGCGAGCTTCTTTAGGGTTCAAATAATCTTTGGCATCAAAATTCTTAACCAATCCAGCGATTTGGGCACGAAATCCATCAATTGCGACCGATTTATCCTCAAATCCATCAAGTCGTGTAATACCACTCACGCCTTGGGTGAGGTTTTGCCAAATTGTATCCAAATCATTTCCAATGGGCGTTAAAGCTCCCATGCCTGTAATAACAATGCGTGCTGCATCGCTTTTTTCATGATAAGCAGGTTTGGCAGACTTGTTTTTTGCTGACTGTGTCATGATGTATCCAAATTTTAATTAAGTTTGCTTAGTTTTATCTTAACATGATTTATCATGAATTTACAGTTTACAGTTGTATTTTTATTAAGATTAAGACATCTCAAGCAATCTTAATTTAAACAGTGAACATCAATGATGATTTGATATAAAAAGTGCTCAAATGAAAAATCACCCTCTGGGGTGATGCTTGGCATGGAGATTTTGTAGCCTTGTGGTCGCCACATGCGTATAAATCTGCGTGGTGGATAAATCACTATGCCCAAGCAATAATTGTACACTGCGTAAATCAGCACCATGATTAACCAAATGCGTTGCAAAGGCATGACGCAATGTATGGGGCGAAATGGCGGTATTAATACCAGCCATTAAGGCATATTTTTTAATCAAATGCCAAAAATTATGCCGTGTCATGTAACCGCCTTGTTCGGTCAAAAATACCGCTTGACAGTCTTTTTTACCAATCAGCAAACTGCCCCGCACAGCCAAATACTCATTGAGTGCAGACAACGCATATTCTCCCAAAGGAATCAGACGCATTTTATTGCCCTTACCTGTAACCGACAGCCAGCCTGCATTCAGATTAAGCTGCTCAAGCGACAAGCTCGTCAGCTCACTGACACGCAAGCCACACGCATACAAAACCTCAAGCATGGCTTTATCTCTAAGACCTCGCACGCTTGAGATGTCTGGTGCATCTAGCAGTGAGCTAACTTCTTGCTCAGAGAGCGTTTTGGGCAAAGTTTTGCCAAGCTTGGGCGTTTTGATGGATTCACAAGGGTTATCCTCTCGATAGCCTGACTCAATTTGCCACAAAAAAAACTGGCACAGACTTGCCAACGCGCGTGCGATAGACCGCTCGGATTTATTGGCATCTTTTAGACACATCAAGTGATTACGCACATCTGATGACTGCCATAGATTCACTGGCGTATCTGATAAACGAATACACGAGCGTACATCTTGGCTATATGCGTTTCTGGTGGCTGTCGACAACCCACGCGCCAACATTGCTGAACGAAATTCGCTCAGATACTCTGGGTCATCGTCATAGATCACCGCACTATCGGCTCGAGGTATGGTAGATTTTGCCATAGCTTAAAAACCTGATGTCTTTATGCGTGCTTTTTTTGAACCAAGTAGCGATAGCTGCCATCATCGAGTGTTTCTTGATTGACCAGCGTATGCCCCAAATAACGACAAAAATTGGGAATATCACGCATCGTGGCAGGATCGGTTGCCAAAATCTCAATATGCTCACCGCCAAGTGCTTGGCGAATGGTCTTATGAAGTAGCATGACAGGTTCGGGGCAAATCAGTCCTTTGGTATCTAATGTGTGGTTAATCGTGGTCATGGTTGTCTTATTACTCTGGTTTTTGGATAAAATTTAACTGATTGACCTCAAATCCGTTAGTAAAAACACAAACTGCACAGTCAATCATAAGATGAAGATGAGCTAAATCGGTGCTTGGGGTGATTTTGAAGATTTTTCTTCCAAAAAACTGGCAAATTTTTTTAGATTGACCCGAAATAAAAACGGCATCCCAAACCATGCAATCATCGCCAAAAATAGTGCCATAAAAAATACCGTATCCATGCCAATGCTAAAACCCCACACCACAGCAAATCCAAGCAGCGCTATCCCAGTTGCCAAAATGATCGCCAAAATTGAGCCATCCATCACCCGATAACGCATCAATAAAAAGCCATGATACAGGCTGACGGGGATGGTGATGGCGATAAGTGCGTACGGTAAATAATGAAAGGCATAATAAATCCATATGCTATCTTTGAACATGGGTAGGCTTGCTAAAGTCCCAAAAATACAAAAGCATACAATCGCCCCAAAGCCAAAACGGACACTTAGGTTCGCTTGGCGAATGGCTTGGTCAAATTGATGAGCAATCAAAGTATGGTGCTGCATAGCTTTTCCTGATAAAATCAGTCTTTGTGAGAGTCTTTTCGCTCACTGACATAGATGGCATGATTGGGCGCATGATAATAGCTGTCAAGCAAAAGACATGCGGCAATGTCGTCGATTGGTTCAGATGATGACGCAATCCAGCCGTTATCAAGTGCAATCATCTTGGCTTCTTTTGAGCTAAGCCGCTCATCATAAATAAACACCGAAACCGCCTGACGACGCTCGCCCAGCCGATGTGCCAATCGCCGTGCAAATTTATGAGCACGCTTGGTGAGCATCGACTCGGTGCCATCCATATTCAGCGGCAGTCCCACCAGCACCCTATCAATACCCCAATGCTCAATGATACCAAGCAGATTATCCCAATCAGGCTGCCCATTATTCATCGCCAAAATATCAAAGGGGCGTGCGTTATGGGTGATGCTATTACCCAACGCCATGCCCATTTTTTTGACTCCATAATCTAAGGCAAGTGTCAAGGTTTCGCTTGTCATTAGGCATATCCAGTTGTTGTAATGAACTTATTCAGATTAATCCCAATCTTATCATAACAAGCCTGAAGCCTGTCTTCAAATGGCGTCGAAAACAAAGTCGGCAAATCTGCAGGGCAGACATACCAATCGCCAGAAGCCACTTCGGCATCCAGCTGACCTTTACCCCAATTACAATAGCCCATGCACAATAGATAATGCCTCAAACCATCATAAGACAGCTGTTCTAAGATGTCCTTACTGGTCGTCAAGCAGACATTTTCAGAAATGGCAAAAGATGACTTATAAATAGGCTGCCCTGTGTGCAAAATAAAACCAGCCTCAGGACGCACAGGCCCGCCATTCATAGCAGGTACTTGCATGGTGCTTGCAGTCACTGGCACCTCAAGCTCAGTCAAAAGACCGCCTACGCTATTTGGCAGGGGCTGATTAATCATAAAGCCCCATGCACCATCTTTGGTGTGGCGACAGATATAAATAACAGCCTCCATAAATCTTTCATCAGTCATTTGTGGACTTGGAATCAAAAAATGATGAATCAGTTTTTGGGTCTGTGTCATGTATTCATACCTCTTTGAGCCATCTTATCAGCATGGCGAATGTCTGCCAGCAAACTTTTAACATGGGCGCGTGTTGCTTCGGTAATATTCACACCACCTGACATTCGTGCCAATTCATCAATTTGTGCTTCATCGGTGATAACCTGTATCTGACTTTTGGTGTGTTCACCGTGTTCTTTGTACACCAAAATATGATGATGTGCCGCAGCAGCGACTTGAGCTTGATGCGTGATGGCAAGCAGTTGTTGCTGCTTACCCAGCGTACGCAAAAGCTCGCCAACCACTTGGGCTGTCCCGCCACTAATGCCCACATCCACTTCGTCAAATACAAGTGTTGGATGTGCACCCATATCGTCATCCGCCGCCATCACTTGCATGGTCAGTGCCATACGAGACAACTCACCGCCTGATGCAACTTTGTGCAACGGCTGAAGTGGCATGCCCACATTGGCACTAAATAGTAAGGCAATATCGTATTTGCCTTGGGCGGTGTAATGCTCAACAGGTTTTTCGTTAAACGCAAACTGACAGCGAGCATTTGGCAGTGCCAAAGGCACAAGCCGTGCCTCAAGCCGCTCACAGACATCAGGCGCAATTTGTATGCGTGCTTGATCCAGTGTGTCTGCCGCTGCCAGATAGGCTTGATAAGCCTCTAAAACCTTAGCATCCATCGTGTCGTTATCAGGCAAACTGCTTAGCATATCCAATTCATCTTGCCAATGCACTGCATCAGCAATCAGCTCAGTAATCGGCGTGTGGTATTTGCTTGATAAGCGATGTGCAAGGCTCAATAAGCCATTTAGTTCATCAAGGCGTGCCTCATCAGGCAACTCCCGCTCTGCGTAATCGGTAAGCTTAGCGGCAGCATCTATGATTTGCTCTTGGGCAAGTACAAGCAGCTGGCTACATTCGCCAAATGTTTTACTGGAGTGAGCGTTATTATCACAAATACGCATCGCTCGCCCAAGTAGGCTTAGCACCGATGGGGCATCATTGTCATTATCAAGTTGTACCGCTGCTTCTAGGGCTTCACGCATGAGACTTTCAAGATTGGATAGCTCATCGTATTCTGCCTCAATTTCCTTAAAATCCACCAAAAGCAATGGTTCAATATCGGTAAGCTTGGCTGATAGCAGTGCCATCCGATCCGCTCGCTGTGCTGACTGGTTGCGTGCGTCATCAGCCTGTCTTTTTAGGGTTTGATAGTGATGAAAAGCGGTCTTAGCCGCTGCTTTTAAATCACCAAACCCCCCAATGCGATCAAGCCAATCCACGATAAATTGAGGCTTGAGCAGCTCAAGTCCTGCGTGCTGCGAGTGGATATTAACCAAGATGGCACCGAGGCTTTTTAGCTCACTAATACTGGCTGGCACACCATTAATCCAAGACTTTGAGCGTCCCTGATTGCTAATTTTTCGGCGAATGAGCAGCGTTTCATCTTCTAATTTTCTGTCATGTTGCTCAAAC
>ERZ1023497.444-NODE-444-length-10117-cov-143.401312_pt1 | contig 10117 bp, 17 predicted proteins | sample MGYA00380543_ERZ1023497 | MGnify/ENA primary metagenome ERZ1023497 (study PRJEB33173, sample SAMEA4830384) | metagenome | study: EMG produced TPA metagenomics assembly of the PRJEB25223 data set... | reverse complement strand
AAGAGCATAAAAACATGAGTAAAGAAAAGAAAGAAAACGAAGAAGCGAAAGTTTCAAAAATTGAAAAGCAAATTAAAAAATACGAACTTGTAGATTAATAAGTAAGTTATTTTAATGAGCTTTATAAAATAAAAATCACGAGTGATTTTAGGTGGATGTTCATCTTTAGTCACTCGTGAATTTTTTGTAGAAGTTATTCTTATTTCTGGGAAATTTTGTATAATAAAAGAGAACTTAAGTATATATAAATACATTCCTAAGTTATAATTTGAAACGAGTATTAGGAGGGAGTGGCGATTAAAAAGTTACTAGTCTTATTATGTATATTTATCGTAGTTGTGGTCGGTGTGATACTGTTTATATCAAGTGGTAGAGATAGTGATCGTGATGTTCGGAATTTCACTTCTAAAAATGGAACGGAAGGTGAATATTTAATTTATCCTGTTAAGGACACTAAGGGGATGTTAGTGTGGTTACATGGTGATGGTGCTTATCCTGATTCAGAAGTTTATTTAGCTGGGAAAGATGGCATTCGTCAAGTTGCTAAAGAAAAAGGGTTAACTTTAGTTGTACCGAAGTCTGTTAACGATGAAGAGCAATGGTGGAAAAATGGAGAAGCTAATGTGCAATATTTAGTTGAATTGATTTCTTCTTTACCAAATCATGAAAAATTATGGATAGGTAGCTTTTCAGGTGGTACAGAAACAACAGCATATTGGGTGTTAGATAAATTACCAGAACTAAATGTTCAATCTGGTGGTGCAATATTGTTTGGAGGAGGAGTTTATCCAAAGAAAGCAGGAATTGGCTCTCATATAGAAAAGTCACAACATGTTAAAGGATCATTCCCGTTAACATGGATTGTTGGAGAAAATGATCACGTAGGTGGAAAAACTGAAGATGACCCATTTGATGCTTTAGTTACAAGTAAAGAAGGTGAAGCATTTTACGCTCAAGAAGGCTGGGAAACAAAGAGGGTTGTCTTAAAATATTATAGTCACGTATTGGCGAATATTTTATTCCTGTCAGCTGGTCAAGCAATCATACCAGAGTACATCTTAGGAAGAATAACTTCAATTACAAGTAGTTTAGGTGTCCTTGGTTTACCGTTAGGAAGTCTAATAGGTGGTTTTTTACTAGAATTTATGAACCCAATTGCTTTAATCAATACAACAGGTTGCTTTTTTATTGTTTTAGGGATTATTTGGCTAGTACATCCAAAACTTAATAAACTAAGACCTATTGATTTATTAAATTTGGATGATTTTGAAATAAGTGTAGATAATAAGAATATTGATATAAAAAACGATGCTCTAGGAAGTTTAATTAGAGCATCGTTTTAATATGTTCAATTTCTGGTTCTTCTAGTTCGTGTGCGCCGTCGAGTAGTTCGAATTGAACGTTTTTAAATAATGGTTTAAGTTGTTCTGATAGTGCTTTTACTTTACCGGGTATTGTTAAATAATCATTTGAACCTGTTGTGATAATGACGGACGTTTCTTTATAAGTTTCCTTAATATGATAGTCGAGGTTTGATGGGTGCAGCAATAAGATTTGGTCAACTTTATTAAGGTGTTGTTCCAGCAATCCTAATATGAGATTCGCACCGTTTGAATAACCTAAAAATATGACTTTTTCATAATCATGTTCTTCGATAAATGTATTCCAAAAGTCTATAAAAGATTTGGCTTGATTCTCGAAGTCATGTCGGTCTAATATGTTGTTATGAAGCGGTGCAAAGAAGCGTCTTTCTTTTCCTTCGCCAACACTACCTTGTATGCCTAAAACGCTAGCTTCAGGGTTTAATATACTTGAAAAAGGAAGAAGTTGGTATTGATTGCCACCTGTTCCATGAAAAAGTACAATTAAAGTATTATCATTCGGGTTTTCTTGTAAGAAATATTCCATTATATCTCCTCCATCAATGTGAAAGGACTGTTGTTTATGAATCACAATTCAATTATACATCATGTATCTATTATAAATCATGATGCAGAAGAATCATTTAATTTTTATAGTAATATATTAGGTCTTAATTTACTAATGAAGACTGTTAATCAAGAGAACTATGAAATGTATCATGTTTTCTTTGCGGATAAATATGGACGACCAGGTACAGAAGTAACACTTTTTGAAATGAAAGAAGGTAAAGATAATCAGTTTGGTGCTAATGCATTTGATCGATTACTTTTTAAAGTGCCTTCTGTAGAATCGTTGAAATATTGGGAAGAGCGATTTGATGAATATGAAGTGTGCCATTACGGTATTGAAGTTTACACTGACCGCAGTCTAATTCGCTTTGAAGGACCGGATAATACACCACTCGGTTTAATCGTCATTTCTGAACAAGAAGATGTCCATCAATTTAATACAGATGAAAAAAGTACTGTGCCAGTAGAATATCAAATACTTGGTCAAGATTCTATACATGCACGTGTTAGATATCCTAAAGCAAGTATAGAACATTTCCAATCATTATATAATTGGGCATCAGCAGGTCAGCATACATTCTTTGATACAGATTTAACTGTAGAGATTTTGCATAATTGTAATCAAGAAATGTATCATGAAATACATTTTATTTATGACACATTTAATCCACTTGAAGATCAAGGATTTGGTGGTATACATCACGTTGCTATTTCAGCTGAAGACGAAAGTGAATTGCAAGAAGTTGAAACAGCTTTAGATAAATTAAATATGGTCCATTCGCCGATTAAAAATCGAGGATTCTTTAAATCAATTTACTATAGAGATCCGAATCAATTGCTATTTGAAGTTGCGACTTTAAAGATTAATATGAAAGAAATTGTCTTTGAAGATAAAGCATTTCAAGACATCCCGTTATACTTACCTGAACATTTAGAAGAGAAACGCGCATATATAGAAAATCAATTACAAAAATAGAATTGAGTAAAATAAGGTAGTTTATATAATACAATAATTTAAAATACGATAGGTATAACTATATAATATAATTAGCATTGAATATTATATTTGAGGGTTGATATTTTTGAATACGATCATTAAAAATATTAAGCAAAGACCTAAGCAATTTATATTATGTGTAGGGATTCCATGTTTATGGCCATTACTACTATTATGGGATAATATAAAAATAGAGTCATTTATAATAATAGGAATCGGAATGTCAATCATGGTATTTGTCAATTTCAATATGAATGCGTCACATGAAGTGTTAGGTGAAGAACTTAACCAAAGCAAAAAAAGCATGGCGTTTCAAAAGAGCATTTGTTTGAAATAACAGGATTAACAAAGTATGAAGTAACAGAAAAAGACCATCAATTTGAGTTTCATGTTTCACCAGGAAGAAAGAAAAAGTATTTAAATATGTTAAAAGAATATTATGAGTAAATAAGAAAACCAGCAAAAATTACAAGCGACTTGTGAATTTTTGTTGGTTTCTTTTTGTGGAATAAATCAAATGCAAAAGCACGAAGAGTTCGAGATACTTATTTATTCTCTATACAATATGACTGTATTTTTATAATTTTATCTTCTCTAAATGTGTATATATCACATGCATCTATCTTATTTATTTGGATACCTTCTTTATAAAAATAACCTGTACCTATAACGACAATTTGGTGGTCGCTTTTAATTGTATTGTGAATTTCGAATTGTGTTGTTACGGTTTCAAAATAATGTGAGACTTGTGTGCAATAATTTGCAACTTCTTCATAACCTTTCAATGTTGTATCGCCAACAATATGCCATTCGATATCTTGATCTAAATAAGCATTACATTTATCAAAATGTCCTGTAGAAAAACTTTCTGCAACTGACGAATTAGACAATGAAGTTCACCTCATTTTAGATAAATTATATCAATCGCAGTGTAAAATAACAATTTGAAGGCGAAATATTGTCAAAATTGTTACAATATTTTATAATAATTACAAATATTTACATTATAGTTATGTGAAAGGGTACTCAACATGCAATTTATCATCACATTAATTGCGGCATTAATAGTTGGTCGGTATATGTATAAGAAGAAAGTTACTATTAATGCTAAAAGTGTATTTTTGTCTGTTGGTTTTGTACTATTTGTACTAATATTATCAGACTTTTGTCTATCATTTACAGATATCTGTAAAGGATTTGCAGAAGGTCTTCAAGACACAAGGAATAGTAGATAACACATGATGTTAAAGAAGCTTACATGATTTTTAAAGTGTAAGCTTCTTTTTATAAATCCCTTCATATCAACGATGCAAAATATTCTTGGCAAAGTTTTTTCTGGATTTTTAATGCAATGACAACGATGTTTGATACACTGTTTTTGAATCTTTTATTAAGGTGATGACAAGGAGGACATCAATATGAATTTAAGTAAGCAAATTATTCATTTAAGAAAACAATATAACTTATCTCAAGAAGATTTAGCTGAAAAAGTCTTTGTGAGTAGGTAGTCTATTTCTAATTGGGAAAGGGGTAAGAGTTACCCCGATATTGAATTTTTATTGCTACTAAGTAATATATTTGATGTCTCTTTAGATCATTTAGTAAAAGGAGATGTAAACATGATGAGAAGAGAAATGGATAGAAAAGTATTTGATAAGTGGTCGTGGTTAATGATGATCTTTATGGGACTTGCTGCTATTCTACTTATACCGAGTATGATATTAATGGGCATGTATGGATTGGTTGTGCCTTTTGTTCTGTGGTTAATTGGTATGTACTTTGCTTATAAAGTAGATAAATTTAAAGAAGTCCATAATATTAAAGCATATAGTCAAATTATGGACTATATGAATGGTAAAGATGTAAAAACAATTCGTGAAAGAACAAGGAAAGATAAATTTAAAGATAGAGTCGTTGCCATTGTAACGCCAATTATATTCGCACTTATCGCATTTATAATTGCTTATTATGGCATGAAATTAATAGATTGATCAATAAAAAAGCCAAATCACATGTTTGCTCATGTGGTTTGGCTTTTTTGATTCTAATTTAAGTTTAAAGTTTGTTCTATTTCGTCGGTCTTTGATTTAAAATCAAATGCATCTTTTGATAATGGTTGTCCTGTTTCGGCTAATTTTTTTACACTTTGTATTTGAAAATACCAACCTGTAAAATCATTCGCAATGGTTTCGAACGTGAAAGGTAATGATTCTTTAAATGTTAACGTCACAGTGTCCCCGTTTTCTTCTAATGAAAAATCTACATGACCTTGGTCCCAGTCATATCCAATATGATCGTTTGGATGATAGTCTGTAATCTTCGCATATTCATATTCATTATTACCGAGGTCGAAGATTAGTTGGCTACCTGCTCGTTCTTCTTCAAAAGATAATTCAGGAAACCATTGTTTAATGCCTTCAGTTGTTCCTAAAAGTTTGAATACATGTGACTTATGAGAATGTATGGATACATCAATCGTTTGATAAGCGTGCGTTTCGTCAGTTCTGTAATTTACGTTCATTCTAATCCCCCTTATTGTTTGTCGTACTTAATATACCAATAATTTAGTAAAATATAAAAATTTATAGCATAGCATCATTTAGTACCTTGTAATGTATAATAGTATGTGTTATATTTTTATCAAGAGCTATTATACATTGTATAGTACTGGGTTAAGTGGAGGAAAAAATATGAATATACAATTTAAAAAAGGCGCACTCGAATTTATTGTATTGCTTATTATTAAAGGCGAAGATCAATACGGTTATTCATTAATTCAAAAAATCACACCTAGAATCACGATTTCTGAAGGAACGGTTTATCCTTTGTTAAGACGTCTCGTAAAAGAAGCATATTTAACAACATATTATGAGCCATCTACTGAAGGACCAGCTAGAAAGTATTATAAGATCACAGATTCAGGTAATGAGCGATTAGAGCAGTTGTTAAAAGAATGGCAAAGTTTCACAGATGCGGTGAATTTGTTTTTAGAGGAGAGTGAAAGTAATGAGTAAGAAAGAATACTTAAATTTGTTAAATAAGTATTTAAAGAATATATCTGAAGAAGATAAACAAGATATTCTAGCTGAATATGAAACGCACTTTATAAGTGGTGTTGAAGATGGACAAACAGAAGAGAATATTGCTAAAGAACTTGGACATCCGAGAGATATTGCCAAGGAAATAAATGCAACTTTAGCGATAGATAGAGCAGAATCTCATCATAAAGTAGGTAACGTGTGTCAAGCAATTATTTCTGTAATGGGACTAGGTTTATTGAATTTCTTTGTTATTTTAATTCCTTTTGTCATTATTATTTCGGTGCTATTTGGTTTTATGGCGACAACACTATCTTTACTTGTTACGCCAGCGATGTTGATTGTAAAGGGAGTTTATAATGGCTTTGATGCAGTCCATCAATTAGATGTATATATTGTGTTAGCCAGCTTTGGTTTAGGACTCGTGCTATTTGTGGTTACTTACTTATTCTCAAAATGGTCATATCAATTAACGGTTAAATATTTACGTTGGAATATTTCTATCGTGAAAGGAAGTGCTAAATCATGAAGAAATTATTATGGATATTATTTAGTGTAGGACTTATTCTATTTATCGTATTTGGTACATTGACATTTGCTGTCGGGAAAAAAGAAGCAGATAATATGAAACGAGAAACGATCTTAAATAAGACTTATCAAGAAAAAATTAAACATATAAATGTTAACGCATCAGATGCCGCTGTAACAATCAAAAAAGGCGATCAATTTAAAGTGACATCTGTAGGGAATAAAGATGAATTTGATATAACTTCTAAAGTAGAAGACGAAACATTAAACGTCAATTTAAAAGAACAAAATTTGATGATTAATTTTAATTTCTTTAAGAATGCATATAATGAAATTGAAATAACTGTACCTAAAAATCTTGAACAACTGGATATAAAGACAGACACTGGTAAAATTAATATGCACGATATTAAATCTGATAACACATCTTTAGTTGTAGATACGGGCATGATAAACATTGATGGTTCGGATTTAGGAGATTTTGAAGCAAATTCAGATACAGGGAAAATTTTAACTAATAAGACGAACTTTAAGAATGGTAAAATTCAAAGTGATACAGGTACCGTTAGATTAAATGATGCACCAGCTGATACACCATTAGATATTGAAACGGATACAGGGTCTGTGAGATTGGTTTATAATAAAACGTTGAAAAATACGTTATTAGATATTGAACAAGATGTAGGTAATACACAAATTAACCGTACTGAATTAAAGAATAAAAAAGTAGGTTCAGGTGATAACTTAGTCAAAATTAGAAGTGATGTTGGTTCTGTTCAAATAGACTAATAATAAAACGCTAACGAGTCGACTCGTTAGCGTTTTATTTAATTTAAACTTTATGATTTTTGTGATATTTCTTGTATATATGTTAATGCTTGTCTTTTTTTCTCTTTGTTTAAACCACGTAATAATTGAATGGCATCATTAATAATTTGTGAATCTTCTTCATCTTCGTATGCCTCTGGTACGTTTACCCAGCCCATAATATAAGCGGGTGTTGTAGACAGTGCGATTGATAATTTTTCAACTACTGATGGTGTTAATTTAGATGTTTGCCCAGTTTCATATCTGGAAATGGTCGACTGATTGACGTTAATCAGCTTAGCTAATTTATACGTGCTAAATCCGAGTTCTTCTCTTCTTTGTTTAATTCGATATCCTGTTTGATTCAATGCTTTCACCTCAATCACTTCAAATGATGATCTATTAATTCTATTATATCTGATTTAAGTTGTGATTTGTAATTTTCAGATACGAATGATACTTTATTGACCAATAAAAATTCATTTGCTATAATTCGAACTAATCGAATAAAAGATTTCTAGGGTTCCGTAACTGAGCAGTTAGTCTGGACCGAGAGAAAGCCGCAAGTTGATACTTGTGACACGGAGGGATAAAAGCCTGGGAGACTTATTAACTAAGTTTCCCGGGCTTTTTAATTTAAGGAGGAAAATATAAATGAACTGGATAAAAATTATCATTGGCGCAATATTTGAAGTTGGTTGGGTAGTCGGCTTAACACATGCAAATAATACATTTGAATGGATTCTGACAGTTATCGCGATTGTCGTAAGTTTCTATTTATTAATTAATGCATCTAAATATCTACCAGTAGGCACTTCGTATGCTGTATATGTTGGATTAGGTGCAACCGGCGTAACCATTGTAGATTTCGCGTTATTTGGTGAACCTGTTGTTATCGGGAAAGTTATTTTAATCGTGACGTTAATTATAGGTGTGATTGGCTTGAAACTTGTAACACGTGAAGAGGAAGGTGCATAACATGGCATGGATTGTATTGATTTTGGCAGGTTTATTTGAAATGTTAGGCGTATTGTTTATGAACATTTATGCAAAACGTAATAATATCCAATCGTTATTAGGACTAGGGTTGTTCTTTGTATTAAGCTTTATTTGTTTATCCATCGCGATGAATACAATGCCTATGAGCACGAGCTACGCAATATGGACTGGTATCGGTGCTGTTGGCGGTGCGTTATTAGGTATTATATTCTACGGGGAGTCTAAGGAATTTAAACGTATATTATTTATCGGCATTATTTTAGCAAGCACGATAGGTTTAAAGTTAATCAGTTAACTATTTAATAGCTTACAAATCATAATTGATTTCCATCCATTCATTGACTTCTTTGAAACCAAGCTTTTTGTATACTGGTTTACCTAAAGTAGAAGCGGCGAGGAAGATTTTTTTGATATTTCTTGATTCGACATCTTGAATGAGTTCATTAATGATTTTTTGAGCGATGCCTTGTCCTCTAAAATCTGGGTGTGTATAAATATTAGTAACGTATGCTCTTTCACCTGAAGGGTTTGTGAACGATGGTGGAAATGGGTAATAGATAATCGCACCACTTGCGATAATTTTATCATTAACAATGGCTAATAATTGATAAAGCGATTTGTTCGTTAACATGTCTGTGAAAAATTGTTCTAGTTCAACATCTATATTAGGTGTTGGGTTAGAACCTTCATCAATTAATTGTGCTTTGCGTAATTCGACTAATTCACTTAAATCTGAAATGGTTGCTTGTCTAATAAACATATTTAACCTCCTTAATATCTATATAAATGGGTATATATTATTATAGATGATTTTATACAACAACTTAAATTAAAGTGGGGATAAAATGAAAAAAATATTAATGACAGGTGGAACAGGTTTAGTTGGATCAGCTTTACTAGCACATTACTTAAATACAGATAGTGAAATTTATATATTAACAAGAAGTGATAGAACATCAGATGAACCGTTTGTGCATTATATTAATTGGTCTGAAGATGGTTGGGAAGAGTATTTACCTCAAATTGATATCGTGATAAACCTGGCTGGTGCTAGTCTTAACAACCGTTGGACACCAGAGCATAAAGAAGTCATTATGAAGAGTCGTATTGAATCGACTAAACGGCTATACGATTATTTTGAAAAGCAAAATTATGCACCAAAAGTATTATTTAATGCGAGTGCAGTTGGTTACTACCCGCCGTCTAAAGTTGTTTCTTACGATGAGTATGATCAGTTTCTATCACATGACTTTCTATCGACTGTCGTAGAAAGATGGGAACAAACAGCATGGCTATTTGATAAATTAGGAACGAGAGTCGTTATAGGTCGGTTTGGTGTTATATTATCCAGTGAGGGTGGTGCACTACCTACAATGGTTAAACCGTATCAATTCTTTGTTGGTGGTCCACTTGGATCAGGTAAGCAATGGATGAGTTGGATTCATATTGATGATTTAGTAAAAGGTATCACTACGCTTATTGAAAATGAACAATTTAAAGGTGTTTATAACTTATGTAGTCCTCATCCAGTCCAACAAGATGAATTGGGCAAATCTATTGGGAAAGCAATTCATAGACCACATTTATTGCCAGTACCCAAATTTGCATTGCGCTTGTTATTAGGAGAGCAGTCTACCGTTATTCTAGATGTACAAAAAGTATTCCCTAAAAAGTTGCAAGAACAGAACTTCGAATTTGAGTATCCATATATAGATGATGCCATTAGTCATTTATTAAAATAAATATTAATTAAAGAAGTGGCTGGGACATAATGTAGTGTCTCAGTCACTTTTTTTTTTTGACTTATATACAAAATA
>ERZ1023497.439-NODE-439-length-10280-cov-181.505134_pt1 | contig 10280 bp, 8 predicted proteins | sample MGYA00380543_ERZ1023497 | MGnify/ENA primary metagenome ERZ1023497 (study PRJEB33173, sample SAMEA4830384) | metagenome | study: EMG produced TPA metagenomics assembly of the PRJEB25223 data set... | reverse complement strand
TTTTTCTATAACATGGTCGTGATTTTTATATAGTACGAGATCTGCTCTGTTTTTAGTTGGTAAGATGTTTTTGATTAAATTGACTTCGTTAATATTGTCCCATAGATCTGTTGCTATTTTTAAGGCTTCGTCTTTTGGGATGTCTCGATATTTATAGAAATGTGAGTCTGGCTTCTTGAAAGCTTCTTCTTGAAGTAGTAAGAAGCGATTGAGATACCATTTCTTCATATTTTCTATTGTTGTGTGTAAATATATTTTGTAATCAATATAATCACTTACGAGTTCTTCTTCATGTGGACTTACTTGGAAGATATTCACGCCTTCTATAATAAGAATGTCCGGACAGTCTATGTTGTGATACTGGTCTTTAAGACGGTCGTATGTGATATGTGAATACGTGTATGTTGGAATGTTAGGCTCGTTGTTCTTAATTTGTTTTAAGTGACTGATTAATGTTTTTGTATCATAACTTTCAGGAAATCCTTTTTTAGAAAGTAAGTCTTTATCGATGAGTTCTTGTTTAGGCATGATATAACCATCAGTCGTAATCAGATCAACTTTCCAGTCCGCGTTATATTCTTGTAGTAAGTTTAAAAGCAGCCTTGAGACAGTGCTTTTCCCTACAGAAACCCCTCCTGATATTCCAATAATAAAAGGTGGTGTATTATTTTTGTTATGTAATTTGTTGTTAATGTTAGATGAATAATCTTTATGGAACTTAATTTTGTTTGTCAAAAAATTAATGAGTGGCAAATAGAGTTCATTAATTTCTGAATTTGTTAAGTTATCATTTAAACTGATAATTTCTTCTAAGTTTAAATGACTTGTATCCATATCTAATTTAAAATTTGTGTTTTGCCATTCTTCTTTTGTGAATTTCATAATGAGTTCCTTTACTTAAGAATTTTTCACTTTTTATAGTACTCGTATAGGGTAACATAAATAGTCATGAAAGTGCTTTATTAATTTTGAAAAATTCTTATATACTATGTTATTCATGTACATCATGATTTTCTTTATAGTGTTAAAATGTATAGAAGATATGGGAATTATTAAAAATTGTCTTAATATAATTTTGAATTTGAGGTGACTGGAAGATGAATGGTTCTATACATCATTTAGAGATCTATGTTAGTGATATAAATAAATCTAAAAAATTTTATAGTTGGTTATTAGGACTGCTATGATATAGTTTATATCAAGAATGGAGAGAAGGTTTTAGCTTTAAATTAAATGAAACGTACATAGTATTTGTACAAGTGGACGATTCATTTAAACAATATGGATATCATCGTAAAAGGATTGGATTAAATCATTTGGCATTTACAGTTGAAGATAGAGTAACAGTGGATGGTATCAATATTATTTTGGAACAAAAAAATATTAATAGACTGTATGATGATTTATATCCATATGCTGGAGGTAATCATCATTATGCTGTTTATTTTGAAGATCCAGATAAAATGAAAATTGAAATAGTATCTAAAGAATAACACCACCTCTAGATTTGATATAAAGGTGGTGTTATTCTTAAAATTCTGCTATGACAAGTTTGTCTTCAAGGACTTGGTTTACAAAGTTTACGGTTGCTTCTCTTGATATAGGGTTATGTCCTAGCTTTTTATTGTTGTATAATATGAGTTTTATGTTTGAACTGTTTATTTCGTATTTATCTAAGAAACTACAAAATGGATCGAAGTGTCTAGTCATATCAGTCTCACATAATCTGTTTTGGATGTAGTAAATTTTAGGCACATATTTTTGTTTGCGGAATAAGCTTGTAATCGATAGTCTCAGTGCGTATTGTTTTTTGATATAATCGCGTGAACGGTTGGGAAATATTTTGTTGTATAATTTTTCGACGTTCACTTTATCGTAACGATCTACGTAACATTGTGGATTGTTCACTACAGCAGTTGTGCCTTTATGTAATGTTGCTAAATACATAGACATAAAGCCACCTGCAGATGAACCACAATAGACGACATTTTGAGATTCTATTTGGAGTGCTTGCGTGACTTGTTGCGCAATTTCAGAATAGTCTTTTAAGAAATGACGTTCTTCTCTTCCGACACCCCAACCAATACGTAATTGCTTATAATGAACAGTTCTGTCATCTATATAAAGACAATTTGCATTAAAATCTTCATGCCATTTACTTCTCATAAAGACAGGTGGTTTACTTTTAGATGGATCAATCGCACCATTTGAAAATACAACTAATCTATGATTATCTTCTTTAAGATTTAACTTGATATAGATGTCTAATTCATCTTTCATGATTTTCACAACTTGATTATTATGCGCCCATAAAAGGTCATTGTTCAAATCTTCGTAATTTAATGTTTCCATGATGTGAAACACTCCTAATGGTTAATATTCATTACAAATACTTAATATAAAATTCAATATAACAAAGTACACTAGCAATTAACAATTATATAGTGGAAATTTACAAAAACTTAACAAAAAAGAGGCTAGGCATCATGCCTAACCTCTTCTTAAAGGGATTAAATATTAAATAATCTTTGGAAGAATCCTTTTTTCTTAGGTTCTTCTTCAGTTTCTGATTTGATTTCTTCTTTTACTTCTTCTTTGTTTTCTGAAGGTGTTGAAGTTTCGTCTACTGTCGTTTCTGGTAATTTTTCTTCAGTAGATGCTGCTTTGTCAGTCGTTTCTTCTTTAGATGTAGTTGCATCTTTCTCTTTAGCTTCTACTGCTTTATCAGTAGTCGTTTCTGGTTGAACAGCAGTTTCTTTATCTTCTGATTTCACTTCAGCTTGTGTTTCTGATTTAGCTGGCTCTTCAGCTACAGCAATTTTTGTTTCTTCTTTTTCTTCTTGTTTGTTCGTTTCAACTGATTCACTAGAAGTCTTATCTTCTGAAACTGCTTTAGAACTTTGTGGTTGTTCAGCTTGTTTCGTTTCAACTTTAGTATCGTTCTCTTGAGCGGTAGCCTCAGATTGTTGAGGTGCTTGTAATGCTAAAGTTTGTTCTAGTTTCTGTTGTTGAATATGTACTTGTTGCAACATTTCACCAAGCATTTGTCTTTCTCTACGCATATGTTGAACTTCTAATTTTAATTCTTCAATTAAATGTTGTAGTTCAGGTGTTTGATTAGCGGGTTCGTCTTTAACAAGAACTTGTAAAAAGTCTTTCTCTTGTTCAAGTGTTTCGAATGCTTGGTCATAACTATTTGTTTCTTTAACTTTTTCCGCTATTTCTTGGAAAAGTTCGATATCTTCTTCTTGGAAGTCTGTCGCTTCTCTTCCACGATATTCTGTCTTAGAAAGTTGATATCCTCTGTCTTCTAAGTGTTGTACAATTTTTCTAACTTGCTTTTCACTAAGACCTACTTTAGTTGCGAATTCTTTAGTTAACATATTATAAATCATCCTTTATTTGACAGTAATTTAATAGGTAGGGTTGTCTGTCGGCAGACAACCTTCACACTTCCCTTTATACATTACATGTAAATAACAGAAAGTTCAAGTATTTATTGTATTAATTGTGAAAATTATTATATGCAAAAAAGAAATATGTTATTATTTAGGAAATTAGAACAATAAAAATTAATATTGGAGCTGTTAGATATGTCTAATAATACTGAGAAAAAAGCTTTTAAACCAATTTGGATTATTGTTAGTTTTGTTGTATTAATTGGAATATTGTTATTACCGACTTCAAATGATTTACCTGTTATGGCAAAATGTGCGCTAGCGATTTTAGCTTTTGCAGTTATTATGTGGGTAACAGAAGCCGTAACTTATCCTGTATCAGCGGTTATGATTGTTGGACTGATCGTTGTACTCATTGGATTTAGTCCAGTTCAAAATTTAGGAGATGCTTTAGGCAATCCGTCAGCAAATGGAAAAGCTTTAGAAGGAGATGCATTACTAGGTACAGGCAATGCATTACAAATGGCTTTAAGCGGATTTTCAGGATCTGCAGTGGCACTCGTTGCAGCAGCATTATTCTTAGCTACAGCGATGCAAGTAACCAATTTGCATAAACGTTTAGCATTACAAGTACTTTCTATTGTAGGAAACAAAACAAATAGAATTGTTATCGGTGCAATTGCAGTTTCTATTATTTTAGCATTCTTTGTACCTTCAGCTACTGCAAGAGCTGGTGCTGTTGTACCCATCTTATTAGGAATGATTGCTGCATTTAATACATCTAAGAACAGTAAATTAGCAGCATTATTGATTATTACAGCCGTGCATGCTGTCTCAATATGGAATATAGGTATTAAGACTGCCGCCGCTCAAAATATCGTTGCGATAGGGTTCATTAATAAATCAATGGGACAAGATGTTTCTTGGGGTGAATGGTTCTTGTATGCAGCACCATGGGCGATTATCATGTCAGTCGTCTTATACTTTGTGATGATTACTGTCATTAAACCTGAAGAGAAAGAAATAGAAGGTGGAAATGAATTAGTTAAAGCACAATTAAAAGAATTAGGACCAGTTTCAGCAAGAGAGTGGCGACTCATTACGATTTCTATCTTATTATTATTTTTCTGGTCTACCGAAAAAGTGCTCCATCCGATTGATTCATCTTCAATAACAATCATTGCATTAGCAATTATGTTAACACCTAAAATCGGTGTCTTTACTTGGGAAGATGTTGAGAAGAAAATTCCTTGGGGTACAGTTATCGTATTTGGAATTGGTATCTCACTAGGAACAGTATTGTTGGAAACAACAGCGGCACAATGGTTAAGTGATAAAACATTTGGATTGATGGGACTTAATCATATGCCACTAATCTCAACCATTGCACTCATTTCTATATTTAATATTTTAATACATTTAGGATTTGCGAGTGCAACGAGTTTATCTTCAGCATTAATACCTGTATTTATAGCTTTAACACAAACATTAAATTTAGGTGACCAATCTATCGGGTTTGTACTTATACAACAATTCGTGATTAGCTTTGGTTTCTTATTGCCAGTTAGTTCACCACAAAATATGCTGGCATACGGCACAGAAACATTTACCGTTAAAGACTTTATTAAAACAGGTGTACCACTCACAGTTATTGGATACTTATTAATTATCTTGTTCAGCATGACATATTGGAAGTGGATAGGATTGATATAGAAGTTGAAGATGTGAGTTAAAGGGGCTGCTGAGATGAGAAATCGTTGAAGTCATGGCTTAAGTCTTGAATAAAGCCAAGAGATCATCCAACACCATCCGAACTACATAAAAAAGCCGCTCAATTCCCAAAAAATTGAACGGCTTCTTCTTTGCGTTATTTAAATTAATTGCCCGATGAATACGGCGATGATGATAATTGGAAGTACAAATTTAACTAAGAAATACCATGTATCTACAAAGAGTCTTCCTTTTTTAGTATCGCTCATATTTAATTCTTTCATAATGATTTCTTTATTGAATATATGACCAACGAAGATGGTTACGCCTAATGCACCTATTGGCATTAAGATATTCGCGACTAAGTAATCCATATTATCAAAGAATGTACCGACACCGAATGTAAAGTCTTGGAGTAACCCGTTTGAAAGTGCTGATGGTATACCGAATATAAAGACTAATATACCAATGATATATGACCATTTTTTTCTATTATCATTATTATTTTTAGTAATGTTTGAGATATTCAATTCTAATAACGAAATTGAAGATGTAACGGCTGCGAATAAAAATAATATTAAAAATAGTAAATAGAATAATTGACCGACAAACATTTGATCAAATACTTGTGGAAGGACGATAAATAATAATCCTGGTCCTTGGTTAGGTTCTAATCCAAATGCGAAAATAGCTGGGAAGATGGCTAACCCGGCTGCTATTGATACAGCTATGTTCATCCATACAATGGCATTCGCACTTTTGACGATATTTGTTTTACGATCTAAATATGAAGCGTATGTCATCATACCACATGTTCCTAATGATAATGCGAAGAACGATTGTCCTAGGGCATATAGTATACCTTCAGCACTTAAATCCGATACTTTTGGTTGTAGGAAATATTGAATTCCGTCTAAAGCGCCGTCTAAAGTGATCGATCTAATAATGACAATTACGAACGATATAAATAAAAGTGGCATCATGACTTTTGAAGCTTTCTCGATACCTTTTTCTACACCTTTACTGACAATAACTACAGTGAAAAGTATAAAAGCAAACTGACTCGCTAATGAATAAAATGGATTAGATATATAATCATTAAAGATGTTGCCGTAATTATGTGATTGCGTTAATCCAAAGCTGTCTAAAAGTGTACGTATAATATATAAAATGATCCAACCACCGATAACACTATAGAATGAAAATAGTACAAAGACTGTTAAATTTCCAAGCCATCCTACTAAATTCCAAGATGATTTACCGGACACTTTTTTGAAGATGTTAGTAGAATATGTTCTACCATAGCGACCCAATACAAAGTCACTTAAAAGTAGTGGTAAGCCGACAAGCAATGTGAAAATAATAAATATTAATAAAAATGCGCCACCACCGTATGTTCCAGCCATGTATGGGAATTTCCATACAGCACCAATTCCTATAGCTGACCCGGCGCTTGCTAGAACGAAGCCGATACTGGACGACCATTGAGATAAATTTTTCATATATATTCCTTCTTTTAATTTGATATTCACTTTAAAGCGGTAAAGCTTTTAAGTAAAAAAATAAAACTCACAGCAATGAATTTTACACTATATTTTTGGATAATGCAATATTAAAAAATATCGGCAACATAAGTTAGTTGCCGATAGGGTATTATAATTATTAGAACGAATAAAGTACTTATTCGCCGATTGAACCGTTACTTTCATCATTCCAAGCAATGATTCTATCTACTGGTAATCTACTAGAATCATGTGGTGGTTTAACACCTTTACCAATAGCGATTAAATGAGCTGGTACATATCTAGAAGTATCAATGTTTAATGCTTCTAATACAGCTGTTTTATCAAATCCGCCAATTGGGTTTGTATCATAACCGCGATCAGTCGCAATAAGCATTAATTGCATAGATGCTAAGTTAGCATCCATTAAACCTTGTGCATTAAAGTAACTTTCATCAGCACTGCTAATTAAATTTGAGATTGTTTCAATAAAGTAATCTTTTGAATTTTCATCCATATAACCAAGTTCAACATTCTTCTCATAAATATCGCTCACATATTCAGCGTGTTTTAAATCTGCAAGTACAAGAATAATCGCACTTGATGAATGTAATTGTCTTTGGTTGAACTGTACAAGATGGTCTAATTTTTGTTTTGTTTCTTCAGAATCGATGATAACAAAGCGCCATGGTTGTAAGTTGATTGATGAAGGTGCTTTAGTAGCAAGTGCTATCATTTCTTTCATTTCTTCTCTTGGAATTTTGAAGTTTGAATCGAACTCTTTAACTGATTTTCTTTTATTAATAATTTCAGTTAATGAAAGCTTTGAGTGTGTCATTTTATTTCTCCTTTTAGTATGATGTCATTATAATGCACCAATTAACTAAAAAAATAAAATGATTAGCTTACGAATTAAATTTTTTTAGGAGGGATTGTCATTGGAATCGAAAATATTAATCTCAGAACTGGATAAACCGATTTTTCTAGCGGGTATGGCTGGAGGTATTACAACACCTGATTTAGTAGCTTCAGTTTGTAATGAAGGCGGCTTTGGACAAATTGGTGCTGGATATATGACACCTGATGCTTTAGCTAAAGATATAGACCAAATTAGACAAATGACTTCTGAACCGTTTGGCGTCAATTTATTTGTGCCAGAGTATCCGGCTATTGATCAAGAAAAAGTTGATTTTATGAATAAAATATTACATCCCATAACTGAAAAATTAAACAGTAAACAAATACAGGATGTTTCAATAGATGTTAATTTTGATGATATGTTAAACGTGATTATAGATAAACATGTTGAATATGTAAGCTTTACATTTGGTAAGCCTTCAGAAAGCCTCATTCGCAAATTACATGATCATCATATTAGCGTAATTGGTACTGCAACAAATTTAAATGAAGCTCAAGCTTTGGAATCCATAGGTATTGATGCGATAGTGATTCAAGGTAGTGAAGCGGGTGGTCATAGAGGTTCATTTGAACAATCATTGCCAGAAAATCGCCTTACAACTGAGCAATTGTTTAATCAAACATATCCTTTGATTAACGTTCCATTAATAGTAGCGGGCGGTATCACAACACCTGAATTAGCGAAAAATTATATTCAAAAAGGTGCTCATGCAGTTCAACTGGGTACAGTATTCTTAACGACACATGAAAGTGGTGCACCAGAAGTGCATAAAGAGAGCATATTAAAGGCGCATCCAGATGATATTATATTAACGAATACGTTTAGTGGTCGTTATGCAAATGGTATTATAAATCCATTTATACAGTATATGGAACAGTTTAAAAATGATATTTGTCCGTATCCAATTCAAAATATATTAACACAACCTTTAAGAGGGCAGTCTAAAAAGTTAAATAAACCAGATTATATGAATTTATGGTGTGGTACAAATCCAGAAGGTGCTAAAGATGAAAGTGTCCGTGAATTAATGGAAAGATATCATAAAGCAATAAAAAGCTGACATCGATTGCGATGTCAGCTTTTCAAACTTATAAATCCATAGATTCTAATAATTCGTATACAAATTCTCGATCGTTTTCATTTCCGTGTATGTACTTGTTGATGTAACAAGAACGAATACTCGGTGAGATAACGTCTTTTTGAAGCGGTAAGTATTGCTTAATATATAAATCTATTGGTGTAGGTGCTAATGATTTTTGTGGATTTGGTTGTATATAAGGGATGTCCTGTTGAACTTCATAACCATGTCTATTAAAGAAGTTCTTACGCAGAATCGCTTCTTCTTTACCACTGTTGTTCTGGTATGATTCTTCTCCAAACGATTCCAACATAATCATGTTAGCATCTCTTCCATGAACATCTTGAGCATGTTTATGAAGTTCAGCTTCAATTCTTTCCAACGTTTGTCCGCCAACACTCTGATTGCGGTATTCAGGATGCGTCATTAAATAAATAATAAAAGCTGAATTTGTTGTAGGTTCATAATGACCTGTAGACAAACTTACGACCGTGTCATCAATTAAACCAACTAAAAATATATAATGTTTCTTTATGTACTCAGATGTAAGTGAATGGATGAAGACATGACGGTCTTCTCGCACCTCTGCCTTGAAAATATCTTCATACATTTCTAATGCTTTTTTGAATAATGGATCATCGATAGATGTGACAACTTCAAAATTCATAGTTATGAACCCCTCATAATCAATATTTTATAATATTATAACATAAGATTTTAATGGTAGTACTATCGTATTGAGGAAATAAAAAGAGAGACCAGGACATGACACTATGTCCCAGCCTCTTAAGATATTAAATTGTCTTATTTAGGATTATCATCTGTAGGGTTATTGATATCTGCTTCTTCATGTCTAACTTTTTCAGAAACATGTTCAGTATCTTGAACTTTATTTTTCTTAATGACGATTTCTTCAGATACGACATTTTCTTTGTCTACTTTTACACGTTCTTCATGTAATGGAATGTGTACGGAATCATCATCATTTGCGTTAAAGTCTTCGTCTACTTTCTCATTAACCGGTCTACGTTCGATGGTTACTTCTTCACGTTCAAAAGGTACATCAAACTCTTGTTCTTCTTCAACAACATGTTTATCAACAGAAGCTTCTCCTGTTTCAACATTCTCTTTGTCTACATTTAGACGTTCTTCATGAAGTTGAACAGATTCTTCATCTACATTGTTATCTTGCGTTTCATTGTTGTGAGATGTTTCGCCTACATTATTGTCTTGTGTGTCGTTGTTGTAAGACTGCTCAGATGCATAAACATTAGTATCTTGCTCTTCTTGGCTAGAAGAGAAGTTAGATTCACGTGTTGTTGTTTCGTTTGATGTTGGTGGTTCAACACTTTCATTTGGTTTATTGTAGTTTAAGCTTGAACGCTCTGTTTCTACGTCATCATCATGCACTCTTGAGAATGATGATTCATCTTCTCTAGTTAAGTCTCGCTGGTCTTTAACATTATCTGTTTCACCATATTGAGCAGACATATTTGTTGTTTCTCTATTATTCAAGTCTTCTAAATCTTTTTCATTATCGCTAGAGTAGACTCTTCTATCATCTTGTACATCATCTTCAGTTTCTTGTTGTTCTCTTTGTTCGTTCGCATAACCAGCAGCACCAAGACCTGAAGCACCAGCTAAATTAGCTGAAGTTGATGTGCCATCATGGT
>ERZ1023497.432-NODE-432-length-10520-cov-64.607645_pt1 | contig 10520 bp, 5 predicted proteins | sample MGYA00380543_ERZ1023497 | MGnify/ENA primary metagenome ERZ1023497 (study PRJEB33173, sample SAMEA4830384) | metagenome | study: EMG produced TPA metagenomics assembly of the PRJEB25223 data set... | reverse complement strand
GACGCAGACGCCGATGCCGACGCTGATGCGGACGCCGATGCTGATGCGGATTCTGACGCTGACGCAGATGCTGACGCAGACGCCGATGCTGATGCGGATTCTGACGCAGACGCCGATGCAGACGCAGACGCCGATGCAGATTCTGACGCCGACGCAGATGCCGATGCGGATGCCGACGCGGATGCGGATGCCGACGCAGACGCCGATGCTGATGCTGACGCCGATGCGGATGCTGATGCGGACGCCGATGCTGATGCGGATTCTGACGCAGACGCCGATGCTGACGCGGATGCAGATGCCGACGCAGATGCTGACGCAGACGCAGATGCCGATGCCGATGCCGACGCAGATGCTGACGCCGATGCGGATGCAGATGCAGATGCGGACGCAGATGCCGATGCCGACGCTGATGCCGATGCTGACGCTGACGCTGATGCCGATGCCGACGCAGACGCTGATGCGGATTCTGACGCAGACGCAGATGCCGACGCTGATGCTGATGCCGACGCCGATGCTGACGCTGACGCTGATGCGGATTCTGACGCAGACGCTGATGCGGATTCTGACGCAGACGCAGATGCCGACGCTGATGCTGATGCCGACGCCGATGCTGACGCTGACGCTGACGCTGACGCTGATGCGGATTCTGACGCAGACGCAGATGCCGACGCAGATGCCGACGCTGATGCTGATGCCGACGCCGACGCCGACGCCGATGCTGACGCAGACGCTGATGCGGATTCTGACGCAGACGCAGATGCCGACGCAGACGCCGATGCTGATGCTGACGCCGATGCGGATGCTGACGCTGACGCTGATGCCGACGCCGATGCTGATGCAGACGCAGATTCTGACGCCGATGCTGATGCGGATTCTGACGCCGATGCGGATTCTGACGCCGATGCCGACGCCGATGCAGATGCAGACGCAGATGCCGACGCAGACGCAGACGCAGATGCCGATGCCGATGCCGATGCTGACGCTGACGCTGATGCCGATGCCGACGCAGACGCTGATGCGGATTCTGACGCAGACGCAGATGCCGACGCTGATGCTGATGCCGACGCCGATGCTGACGCTGATGCCGATGCCGACGCCGACGCTGATGCCGACGCAGATTCTGACGCCGACGCTGATGCGGATGCTGACGCCGATGCGGATTCTGACGCCGATGCGGATTCTGACGCCGATGCCGACGCCGATGCCGATGCCGATGCCGACGCAGATGCCGACGCAGACGCAGACGCTGATGCCGACGCAGATGCTGACGCCGATGCGGATGCGGACGCAGATGCTGATGCCGACGCCAACGCTGATGCCGACGTAGATAGCGAATTAGGTGTGAATGCGGACATTGATCCAAACGAAACTTCCAATGTCGATAATGACAATGGCGTTGGTTATGATTCCGATGCAAATGATAACTTAGTTGATGTTAGTGACTTAGATGGAGATTCTGGTTTAGCTACAAACAATAATGAATATAGCCAAGATCTAAGAAATGTTAATTCGGCTAATAGTAATGTTTCTACTTCTGTTACAAGTACTGACTCAGAAAGTCAAGTTACTGATAACGAGAAAAATGATGATAAATTACCGGATACGGGAGAAGAAAAATCTAACAATGGTACTTTATTTGCAACATTATTAGCAGGATTGGGATCGATTATCTTATTCAGAAGAAGAAATAAAAAGAAAGAATAATGATTGCTGAATCTTGATTGTGGCTAGGACAACATAGTTTGTCCTGGCCTCAATTTTTATAACAATTGAATTTATAGTTACATATAATCTAAACCTATGATTGCTATTATCTATTAATATTTAGGGGTGTTTATTTAATGAAATACACAATAAAAGAAATTTCTAATATTCTTAATTCACCTATACTAGATCCTTCAGGTAAAGAAGAACAAATTATTACTAATTTTGAATATCAAGCTATCCATTTAAATAATACAGAAACAGCTTTCTTTTCAATTAGTTCAAATTCTTGGTCAAAGTTTCTTGGAAGAAAAAGTAAATTAACAGATGGGAATAAACAAATTAATAAAAACATTGAAAATATCGGTCTTATCATAACCGAAGAATACATAGAGGGACTCAATTTCAAAATTCCTCAAATCATAGTTGAAAATAGTATTGAAGCACTCAAAACTTTGGCTGTAACAATAAGAGAAAATTATAAAAATCCGATTGTAGCTATTACAGGATCAATGGGTAAAAGTTCTACAAGGCTTATGGTTGCGCAAGCTTTGAAAAATTATAAAGTATTAGAAAATAGAGCTAATAGTAATACGAGAAGTGCTGTTTTATTGCAAATGTGCAAATTAGCAAGTAATCCTGATTTTGCAATATTTGAAGTTTCGTTAAATGCTTTAAATAATAGAGGCAATTTTTCATTAATATTAAAACCAGATATAGCTATTGTAACGGGAATAGGTTCTGCGCATTTATCGACTATAGGTAGTGAGGTTGATATAGCAACCTTTAAAAGTAGAATCTTTTATGGATTGAAGGATTCAGGTATAGCAATCATTAATCAAGGTACAATGCATTCAGATATTTTAATAGAAAATGCACAGAAAGCAACAGATAATATCATGACTTATGATTTGGAGCAGAAAAAAGGAACTATAGAAATTTTAGGATACTCAATTAAGAAAGGTTACGCAGATATTAAATTAAAAGTTAAAGAAGAGAACATTAATTATGAATTATCAACTTTAAGTTTAGGAATGATTGAAAATTCATTAGCAGTAGTTCTGTGTTTAATGAATTTAAAAGTAGATTTATCAAGTTGTTTAAACCATTTAAAAGAATTTAAATCATTCAAAAAAGTACTCGAAATAAAAGAGGTAGAATCACAGAATAATACAATTACTTTGATTGATGATACACACAATGCGTCATTACCAGCAATGATTAATGCAATTGAAGCTTTTAACAGTCAATGTAAGTATTTCTCAGGTAATAAAATAATAGCTATTGGTAAAATAAGTGACTTAGGTGCTCAATCAAAAGAAATTCATAAAAAGTTAATTACATATATCGAAGAGTCGAAAGCAGATTATGTATTATGTTTAGACGATGAAACGAGAGTAATTGTAAATAATACAAAGAATAAAAATATAACGTGGTATAACGATCCTGATTTATTGTTGAAAGATTTATTATACATGGCTAACAAAGATTCATTGATTTTACTAAAATCATCAGTTACTGATACTCAGTTTCCTAAAATTGCTCAAAAGTTACCTATAGAACTTAAAAAATTTAAAGCAGATTTGTCAGAGAGTGATTATCCTACAGGTAAGAAGTTCAATCAATACGCATATCTAAAAATTTCAAATAAAACTGATCAAATAGTCGAAACATACAATGCTGAAAATTCTTCAACAATAAGTGGAATAGCGCCAGTACTTTATTATATCTATGCAAAAGGTAAAAATATTGAGAATAAAAATGTACAATTAAAAAAATGGCCAACTAATAAAGGGCGTTACATAGAAGGTGCATCATTTTCAGAGAATGATGTTATTAATGCGATGTCTGATTCTCCTCATCCTTCACTAATTTATCAACTGTCAGATTTATTATTTGATAAAGAAAAGGATAGATTGAAGGTTATAAATGAATTTGTTCATAATTATAATTTGTCAAAATCTGCAGTCGTTAATTTAACAGGTAGGTATAGAAAAAAAGAAAGACAATCCTTCACTGTTTATGATTTATACAACTTATATATTAAACATAAAGATATTTTATTAAGTAACGATCATAAATTTGTTTTCGGAGATCAATACAAACACGGAATTATTAATAAAGGTGATTATACGTTAATTTATACTTCAGACAGCAGTGATAAATAATTTAAAAATATTTAAAGGTTATTGAATAGAATTGCTATAATAGTATAAAAGCACAAATAATGGGGGATTAAATATGAATTTAAGTAAAGATATAGATAGAATTCTTGAGATGCATAAAACATATCCTAAACATGATGTTAGCTTTGTAAGTATAGGCAATCAGTACCAAAAGGCAATCGTAAGAGTTTTTAAGACTCAAAATAATATTAAAAGAAATATTTTGAAGTTAGCGCAAGAATTTCGAAAGAAAACTGGAAAGAGCGCTAATTGGGTAAAGATTGATTTTGTTATAGAAGAAGAAGTGATAGATTTTGATATATTAAAAGACGATTTAATCAATACAAGAAGAAACTATATTGATTACGGAATAGCATTAGATGACAATTGGGAATATGCTTTTTTATCTGATGAAATTAATGCAAATGCTTTTGTTAGACCATCAAAAGATAAAAAATCATTCATTTTATCTGAAGACAATATTAATAATTATTTGAAAAAGTATAAAGGTATTAAAGTACGTTATAGTCATCAACAATATGAAGGTGAAAGTGTACGAAAATTTTATGCAAAAGGTTATATTATAGAGGATAATGATGTGTATGCTCTTGATGAGCGAGGTTACACAAAAGGTCTAAGAGAAATAGACAACTTAAGTAATGAAATCGATATGATGATTGAACATAGTACACATTATTTAAGTAATGAAATTGGTGAAGATGGCAAGTACCATTACGGGCATTTTCCACATTTCGATAAAAACATAGCATTTTACAATAACTTAAGACATTCATCATCAACATATGCTTTAATAGAAGGCTTAACATATTTAAATGAAGATATCACAATTGCAGAAAAAGCTATAGATTATTTAATCAATCATTATTTATATGAAACAGATGGCTTAGGTCATATATTTGACGATACTAAAAATGTAAATGAAATTAAATTAGGTCAGAATGCAGCGTTTATATTCGCAATTTGTGAATATTTAAAACATAATCCAAATAAAAAAGAATATCTTGAAGCTGCACAAAAAGTGGCACGTGGTATTGAAACGATGATAGGCGAAAATGCTAAAACAGTACATGTTATTAACTACCCTGAATTAACTGTAAAGGAACATTATAGAATTATATATTACGACGGAGAAGCGGCATTAGCTTTATTAAGGTTATACCAAATAGATCATAATGAAAAATGGTTAAATATCGTTAAAAATCTATTTGAACGTTTTATTCAAAAAGATTATTGGAAGTATCACGATCATTGGTTAGGTTATTGTACGAATGAACTTGTACAAATCGATCCACAAGAAAAATATTTTAAATTCGGTATACAGAATGTGTCTAGCTATTTAGATTATATGTACCAAAGAGAAACAACTTTCCCAACATTCTTAGAAATGTTGATGACTACATATCACTTAGTTGAATATGCTAAAGAATCAGGTTATGAATCTTTAGTAGAACAACATTTAGATGAAAAGAAATTTATAGCTACCATTCATAAACGTGCAGATTATCAAAGAACAGGGTTTTTCTATCCAGAAGTTGCGATGTATTTTAAGAATCCTTCAAGGATACTTCATTCATTCTTTATTAAACACCATGGCTATAGAGTAAGAATTGATGACATTGAACATTACTTATCTGGATATGTACAATATCAGAAAGTTTTTAAAGGATAAAAGTAAATAAGTGATTTATATAAAGGAGCAGATTATCTGCTTCTTTTTTTATTATTGACAAAACAAATAAACAGATTTATGATTTATATGAAATCGATTTCATAAAAGTAGGTGTATCACAATGGCGACAATAAAAGATGTTGCAAGGCATGCTGGATTATCTGTTACAACTGTCTCACGTTATTTAAATAATCATCCATATATATCGGAAGATAAAAAAGATAAGATTAAGGCAGCTATGAAAGAACTGGATTATACGCCTAATTCTGCAGCAACTCAATTAAGGTCTAATCGATCTTTTACTATTGGCGTTATTGTTTCTCGTATTACAAATCCGTATTTTGCATATCTGATAGACGCGATAGAAAAAGTTGTAAAAAAAACGAATTATCATCTCCTGATTATGCAGACTTATGATGATAAGGATGAAGAATTAAGACTACTTGATATGTTAAAGCAAAAACATATTGATGGTATTATAATGGCTTCTATTGAAAATGATTTAAGTGTCATTTCACAATATAAACAATATGGACCAATTGTATTAACAGGTGATAAGTCTTTAATCGATTCAAATTTACCTGTTGTTTGGACTGATCAGGAGAAAGCTACTTATCAAGCTATACAATTTTTGATTAATCAAGGTTACCGTCATATTGCATATTGTACGGGTGGTGCTTTTGATAAGACTAAGCACGGTTCATCGAGAAACAGAGGTTTTATTAAAGCATTAGAAGATAATCAAATAGATCTGAAAATGGAATGGATTTATAAAAATGTTCATACAATAGAAGATGGTTATAAAGTAGCAAAGGATATTGTTGATAATGAAAAATCTAAGTGGCCATCAGCGGTATTTTCAGGAAGTGATGAAGTAGCTGCTGGGATGATTAAATATTTACTAGAGCATAATATTAATGTTCCTGGAGATATTGCAATAATGGGTTATGACAATCAACCACTATCTGAAATGTTAAGTATACCACTGACGACTGTCTCGCAACCGATAGAAGGTATAGGTTATGAATCAACAAATTTATTGATGAGTTATTTGAATGAGAAAGAATATACAGTAAATCAAGATGCATTAGAATTAAATATTATTGAGAGAAGTTCTACATAAATAAGTGAGACACATATAGCTGTCTCACTTACTATATCGAAAATATGGTATCGATACCATAAGGAGGAAACACTAATGAAAGATAGAAAATGGTGGCAAAAGGAAATCATATATCAAATATATCCGAGAAGTTTTTATGATGCTAATGGAGACGGTATCGGTGATATTAAAGGTATTACGAGTAAATTAGAGTATTTAAAAGATTTGGGTATAACGATGATATGGATTTGTCCAATTTACAAATCTCCAATGGTTGATAATGGATATGATATATCTGATTATTTAGGGATTAATCCTGAATTTGGAAGTATGGAAGATTTAGATGAATTATTAGAAAGAGCACAAGCTTTAGGTATAAAAGTTATGCTTGATCTTGTCATTAATCATACCTCAGATGAACATCGATGGTTTAAAGAAGCTTTGAAGAATCCAAATAGTCCTTATAGAGATTATTATATACTCAAAGATGGCGTTGAAAATAAAGAACCAAATAATTGGCGTTCTATTTTCGGAGGAAGTGTTTGGGAAAAGTTACAAAATGAAGATAAATATTATATGCATGTTTTTGATAAAAAACAACCAGATTTGAACTTTGAAAATCCGAGATTACGTAACGAAATATATAACATGATTAATACATGGTTAGATAAAGGGTTAGCAGGATTTAGAGTGGATTCTATAACGTTCTTAAAAAAAGATCAACAGTTTGAATCTTATCAACCTGATGGAAGTGATGGATTGGTCACTTGTAAACATGGAACTAGAAATCAACCTGGAATTGATATTTTTCTAAATGAATTAAAGGAAAACACATTTACTAAATACGATTGTGTCACAGTCGGAGAAGCCCCTGGAGTGAAGTACGATGAGCTTTCAGATTTTATAGGTGAAAATGGTTATTTTTCTATGATATTTGATTTTAAATATGCTGATATTGATGTTGAATCTGGCAGCGATTGGTTTAAAAGAACGAATTGGACGACTCAAGAATTTAAAGAACTATTGTTTAATAGTCAAAAAGAAATACAAAAAGTAGGATGGAGTGCCAATTTTATAGAAAATCATGACCAACCTCGTGCATTATCTAAGTATATAACAGATGAGAAATATCAGAATTATATTGGTGGCAGTGCATTAGCGATGATGTATTTCTTCTTAAGAGGTACACCATTTATCTATCAAGGGCAAGAATTGGGCATGACGAACTTTAAACGTAAGTCTATAAAAGAATTTAATGATATATCTAGTATTGATAACTACTATAGAAGTATTGAAGAAGGCTTTAGTGAAACAGAAGCATTAAATTTCGTAAATTTAAGAAGTAGAGATAACACACGAACACCTTTTCCTTGGGATAATACTGAGAATGCTGGATTTACAAATGGTACACCATGGATAGGTTTAACTACCAATTTCCCATGTGTTAATGCTAAAGATGAAGTGGAAAATAACCAGTCATTATTTAATTTTTATAAATATATGATCGAATTGCGAAATCATTCTAAGTACAAAGAAGTATTAATTTATGGGACATTTGAGGAAGTTAATCATGTTTCTGAAAATATTATCAGTTATTATCGACACAACGAAACACATACAATACAAGTCATAATAAATTTATCAAATAAAGAGGATCAAATAGAAATTGAAAATGATCGTTTTGAAGTTCTAATGCAAAACTATGAAAAAGTAGATAGAAACGATCGAAAGTTATTATTAAAACCTTACGAAGCAATAATGATTGAATTATATATTTAATATTAAGCAAAGGTGAGATTATATGGGAAAAGATAACAATAAATATAAAAATATTTCTGAACAGATTGTTAAGGTTATTGGTATTGAAAATATCGAAAGTGTTACACATTGTGCTACGAGATTACGTTTATCTGTTCATGATAGAGAATCTATCGATGATGATGCCATCGAAGAAATTGATGAAGTGAAAGGTGTATTTTATACAGGTGGCCAATATCAAATTATATTAGGTACGGGAATTGTTAATAATGTTTATGATGAAATGACGAATGTACATCAATTTGATGAAGTTAGTAAAGAAACAATGAAAAATCAAAACCAAGGAAACATTCAACGTGCAATTAGACTATTAGCTGACGTATTTATTCCAATCATTCCAGTACTGGGTGCTACTGGTTTGTTCCTTGGTTTAAAAGGCGTTGTATTTAATGAATCGGTATTAGGTGTATTTGGTGCTACACCAGAAATGATTCCAAATTATATTCAAACGCTTATAACAGTGTTAACGGATACCGCATTTGCATTCTTGCCTGCATTTATCGCTTGGAGTGCTTTTAGGACATTTGGAGGGACACCTGTCATAGGATTTTTGATTGGTTTAATGTTAGTATCTCCAGCTTTACCAAATGCTTATGATGTCGCAGGGGGAGATGCTAAGCCGATAATGGTTGCTGGATTTATTCCGATTGTTGGTTATCAAGGAAGTATTCTAACTGCACTATTCACAGGTTTAGTAGGTGCGAAGTTAGAAAAAAGATTAAGAAAAATAATGCCAAATGCATTAGATTTAATTTTCACACCATTTTTCGTTATTTTACTTATGATGATATTCTCATTATTTATCATGGGTCCGATTGTTCATGGTATAGAATCAGTAGGGATTACAGTTGTTAAGTCATTTATACATTTACCATTAGGTCTCGGTGGATTGTTAATTGGGTTTATTTATCCATTAGCAGTTATGACAGGGTTACATCACATGTTTATTATTGTTGAAACATCATTGCTGGCATCAACAGGATTTAACCCATTAATTACATTAGCAGCAATGTATGGTTTTTCAAACGCTGGTGTATGTTTGGCTTTATCTTTAAGAAGTCAAAAATCCTCATTTAAAACTGCCGGCATTAGTGCAACGATTACTCAATTGTTAGGTGTTAGTGAACCTGCACTATTTGGTGTTGTATTACGTTCAGGTATAAAACCATTAAGTATCATGTTATTATGTTCAGCGCTAGGTGGCAGTGTGTTGGCTTTACTAAATATTCAGGCGAATTCATATGGTTTAGCAGTGATACTCTCACCATTAATGTATATATATGACTTTAGTCAATTACTGACATATATTATCGTTGGGGTAGCTACATTTGTATTAGGATTTATTATTACACAATTATTTGGTATTCCTAAATCATCAATGTCCGATATTGATTTGAATGATGAAAAAGTCTCTGACAATTTAACGGATAAGCATGAATTAAAAGCAATCAATTTAAAAACAGTGACAAATGGAGAGATTCTTTCATTAGCTGACGTGGATGATCCAGTTTTTTCTCAACGTATGATGGGAGAAGGATTTGGTATCATTCCAAATACTGATGAAGTATATGCACCCGTGAACGCTAAAGTTACGCTTATTTCAGATTCGAAACATGCTATAGGATTTGAAACTGAAGATAACTTGGAAATACTCGTACACATGGGTATTGATACAGTAGAAATAAAAGAAGACGTCTTTAATGTTTTAGTTAAAGAAGGAGATATTGTACAAGAAGGGCAATTAATAGCGAAAATGGATATTAACCGAATACTTGAATTAGGAAAGCAAACAACAATTTTAACAGTTATAACAAATAGTAATGAGAAGGTTAATGAACTAAACTTATTAAAGACTGGTCAATCTCAAAGTGAAGATAATATTGCAAAAGTCATTTATTAAAATCACTACACTATCTGTAATCATCATATTGCTATCACCTTTTGAATGTTATAAAATATTGTAAAAATGACAATTTTTGTATAAAGGAATGGTTAGGTATATGGTGATTTCAGCTGATGGTATTATTGCTAAGATGAAAAA
>ERZ1023497.426-NODE-426-length-10665-cov-5.014609_pt1 | contig 10665 bp, 17 predicted proteins | sample MGYA00380543_ERZ1023497 | MGnify/ENA primary metagenome ERZ1023497 (study PRJEB33173, sample SAMEA4830384) | metagenome | study: EMG produced TPA metagenomics assembly of the PRJEB25223 data set... | reverse complement strand
GTAGATATAAAGGCACATGATAATAATTATTTTGTGTTAGCAAATAGTCAAACACATAAGGGGATTTATAAACACAATGGCCAAGATGTAACGGAATATAATGGAGAATTTGAAAATCGTATATTTTCTAAACGTGGCAATTACACCCAACAAGTGTTAGAGCCGTATTCTATGAAACAAGTGCTATCAGACCATAGTTTTGACCATTTAGGTGCTGGTAAAGGTGGATTAGGTAAGCAAGCCTATCAACGTATCATAGATGGAAAAAGTGATTATAGAAATGATGACTTATATAAAGCAGTAAGCTATGCAAAGCAATATAACATTGACATCGAGCCACTTAGAGTATTGATTGGCGATGTGAAGAATGGCGATGAATTTAAGCAGTGGGAATGGGAGGCAACCGTTAGAAGTGCAAGCTATTAATTATGATATTGATTATGATGCCGAAGCAAATAAAGTAGGATTAATCATTGGTATACCAGAAGAAATATATTTCTGTTCAATCAGTAAAGTATCAACTGTTTACGTTGAGTATATAAACAATAGCTGGGTGGCATGGCGTGAAAGTTATGTACCTAATACTAATCAACGGACAAGTTATAAATTAATAACACAAGGCAATTTTGAATTAGTAATGGCAAGAGTGAAGAACTATCTAATTTACATTAAAAGGAATAAAGGATGATGAATATGATACACAAGAGACCAACACAAACATTTACTTTAAATAAACAAAGACTGAATCATCTGGATATCAATCAGTTAAAGGCTAACAATAAGCCTATCTGCCACATCTATAAAACTCATGGTAAGTATAAGTATTTAGAAATAGACTTCATTACATGTGACTGGTGTATATCAAGTAAAGGTCAGGCATATCTTCAATCTAAACTAAACATGGAACTATTAACCACATGGTTAAAGGGATACAACCTTAAGCTCAACTATACAAGTGTGGGATATATGACTATCTTCTTACGAGCAGACATAAAGACAATAGAGTTCCTTATAAACGAATTGAATATGTTGATCAGTAGTGATGCATATTGGTATCAGTATCGAATAGGTAACAGAATGCAGTACATCGAAAGAGAGGAAGGTTATGTATCACCTATTAAACATGTGAAGAGCAATGTAAACAAGGTCAAAGCATAAGGGAGTATGACATGTCTAAAGATGAATTGAAAGTATATATTATCAACTATATTAAATACCATACCCGTGTAACCTTTATTGATTTAGAAGAACTCTTTGAATCATTGCATATTGAATATCAAGGTGAGCTCACATTCGTACATGTAGACAATAATAAAATAGTGTTGTGGCATGGTTGGAGTAATGAAGTGATTAGTATAGTTGGGGATCTATTAACATCAGAACAACTTGAACTAGAACGAACAGATGTAACAACATATGCAAGGCATGGTATGTATTTAGACTTACCTTTAATGTCAAATCCATTTAATTATTCAGACATACGTTGGTTACCAGTTGAATTAAAATTAGGCAATACTTTGAAAGCATTACTACATTAGGAGATGTTGCGTTATGACTTATAGTAAATTGTTGGCACGTTATTTAGTATATTGCGAATCATCTGCAAAGGTATTAAAAGGTATAAATTATAAAAGTTATTTAGATATGAAAAATAAGTAAATGTAAAGGGATTAACCGTGCCCCCGGGTCATTTTAAATCAATAATATTTTATGACTAGGAGAACGGCGAGTTGGCTCGATTTCGTAATAATTTCGATTTGTCCCACGTATAACCCCTATCACTGCATATAAGCAACATATCTTGCGCTGACTTAATCAATTTGGTTAACAAGGTAACTATTAATAAAACAAAGGAGGATATGTAATGAGTAATATCAATATTTTTGAGTGGAATCATGTAAAAAGTAAGATAAAAGAAATTCGTGAAGAGATTGATAATGTGAAACAACAGAATTCAATTGATAAAACGAAGAATCGACAACTTACGGGTGTACTTAGAGAATTAAGCGTTCTTGAAAATATGGTTAATGAACTAATGGATTATCAAAAAGAACATAGTGCAGTAAATAAAATCAAAAATCTACTTAAAATGAATAAATAAGGAGCGATATTATGGCAAATAAAACAAACTCAAAACCAACGGTTAATGAAATTTTTCCAACGCATTTTGCAGTAATCGAAGATATGTTAATGCAAAGCAAACAAATTAATAATAATACTTCATATCAAGACAGAATTAACAAACTGTATAATAAATTAGAAGAAGGTAACTTGAGTACACAAGAATATGAATTGACTTTAAACGAAATAGATAATTTAAGACGTGAGAAAGCTACCAATCCCAATATGAATGGACAAATTGTAGTTAACTTACCAAGTAATGTTAAATCGTTAGATCATCTACAGAAGGTAACTCTTAGTGAGTCAGATAAAGCTGATAAGGTTATTAAATTTGTTGAGAAGGAAAATGAAAAGATAAAACAAGAAATCAACAAACTTAAAAATAAAATTGAAAATAATAATGCATATTTGGGCGAAATTGCGAATCAACAATCTTTAAATGATGTAGCTAAACCAATCATAGAAGATGATTCTCGGTATTACGATGCAGAACAATTTTACAGGGATTTTATGTGGGAAAAAACTACTGGTGCATTACAAAATAAAACACTAGGCAAAGTAGTAGTGAATTACCCAGACTTAACTTCTAGCAAAAAATAGTATTTAAAGACGTTGGCTATATTGTCAGCGTCTTCCTTCTACCTTTAAATCAAGGAGGTTTACCATGATATTAAAGCAAAGTAAATCAACATTGCATTATATAGAAGAACGGAAAATTTCAGAGTATGAGCTATTACTGAAATACAATCCACTTATTATAAACCGTAAAATTAGATCTATAGAGATGCAAATTGAAGAAAGCTATCATTTAAATGTATCGCATATGACTTGTGATGATGTAGGTGGTATTGTTACGGTTTCATATCCTTTAGAAAAATTAGTGATTTGGATTGTACAACAAAGAGAAGATTTAGAGCGTTTTAAAAATAATAGCAACAAACGTATAAATTTATTGAAATTAATTATAAGTGAATATACAAAACAGGAACAAAGAGAGGTAATGAACTATATGCGTTCTAATGGTCGTATAAAGGCATTTGAGACGATAGAGAAGTTGCAAAGAGATTTATATGAGATTAATCATTCAAAACCTATAAATAGTTCTAGAAAGCATAGAAAAGCAATTGTAATGTGAGGAATGTGATAACTATATGACTTATGATAAAACTACTTTGAAGAGATTCATACTTAATTATCATAGCGTAGAAAAAAATGATGTTTTAAATAATGATTATAATGATGATCTAGATGATTTCTTTGAAATTAATAATCAAGAAGAAACTGATTTCTTTGATAGTAATAATATAGAAGAAGTTATCTTTTATAATGAGCTAGAAAATATTGTCGAGCGAGTCGGGGCAGACAAAGAGTATTTTATATTTATATTATTAGCTGAGGGACATTCGTATAAAGACATAGGCAACGTATTCTCAGTTAGCGCTGGTAGAATAGGTCAGATGTTTGATAATTTATTGGAAAAGCTATCTTAAGAGGTAGCTTTTATTAATTTAAGGTGATTAGCCAATACATATATAACATTATACATGAAAGGAGTATACAAGATTGAACGAATTACAACTGAGTGATGACCTAACCACAATAGAAACAGAAATAAAAAGTTATCAAAACATTGCAGGTCGATCGATATTTGAAATTGGTCGAAGATTAAAACATGTGAAAGAGAATGACCTTGCCCACGGAGAGTTTGGAAAGTGGCTTGAGCAAATTGACATGAACAGAAGGCAAGCACATCAATTTATAAAAGTGTCTGAAGAATTTTCGAATGACTCGCCGGCGCGTCAATTAGGATTAAGTGTTTTGTATGAAATTGCAACTTTACCTGATGGAGAGAGAAACAAAGAGCATGTTACATCGAGTGGAGAAAGTAAGACACCAGACGAAATGACACGAAAAGAATTGCGCGAATTAAAAAAGCAAATCAAGCAAGAACAGGAAGAAAAAGCCCAACTCGAATCACAACTTGAACAAGCACAACGCTCTGAATCAATTGCACGTAAGCAACTAGAAGATGTGGAGAAGTAACCGAAAAAAGTACCCGAATAGAACTAAAATTATAGATGATGTTCCGTTTGAGGATTAATTCAACTTTTATTATGAGAAGTTAAAGGATCAATATACTAAAAAATACTTTTCATAAATATCATTAGTCAGATTGATGAGTATTTAAACAGAAACGGTATTCGAATTACAGAAATGTTGTGTTATAGTAACTAAAAAAGATTGGATGGATAAAATGTTTAATACAATATTTTTAAGTATAATTTTTACTTTTATAATAATGGCATTTTTATTAATCATTGATTTTATAGGAAACAAGAAGCGTAAAATCACTTCAAATTTCGGCTTGAAGCACATGTTTTTTAAAGTGATATTTAATAGGAAAAGTTTTATTGTTTATACATCTATAATATGTTTTTCGTTTTTTACGATATTAATGACATGGGGACTTATGAAAATAATGGTATTTAATTTTTACTACTCTTTTTGGTTAATAGTTTTCATTACATTTATATCATTTTTAATTATGCAAAATTATTTGATTTTGATTTCTGCTAAGACTTGGTATAATAGCCATAAAGTGAAATTTGTTGAAATGGATGATTATAAAGCTAATATAATTCTATATGAGCCTACTGAAGATAGAGTGTTAGAAAAAATTAACCTTAATGAGCTTGTAACATACTTGAAAGTTTTTTATGAGGGGATAAGTCTAATCCTAACCTTATTTGTAGTTGGTTTATCAATTAGTGACAAAATTGATATGAGTTTTGTGAAATCTTTAAATTTATCTTATGGTTTGTGCGTTTTTATACCATTATTTTCATTGAAATTACAAGAACAAAGATTTAAATTTTTGAAAGAAAGAAAAGAAGAGAGTTAAAAAGTATTGGAAAATAGTGATTTTAAAAAGTATGAAAGTAATAGAATTTTATACTACCCATCAACAGAAGTGTTGGTGGTTTTTTTATGTTACATATTTTAATACTGATATGAGGATTGGGAACTATATTCAGACATATAGGCAATAAAACAAAACCTAACTACACAATATGATAAAAATAAAGTGTAACACAACATTTAAGGAGAGGGGTTTTTGTTTTGAAAAAAAATTTATCGGCTAGTATTGTAGGTGCTTTATTATTAACGGGTGTTTCAGAAAGTGTAAATTCTGTAGCGAATGCTGAAAGCGTGAATCAAGAGCAAGATGTAGTATCTAGTAAAGTGAAACAAGAAAAACAATGGCAAGCTTTTTCTCCAGAGGCACAAGATAGTTTTAGGTATTTAGTTAAAGCGAATGGTTATAACAATTCCCAACAAATGGACCTACTCAGAAACACGGCAGCAGCTAAAGGAATTGCTAAAGATGGAACGTCAGACAGAGGCAAGGTAGGCATAGCGAAATCAGTAATAAAGCAAGCGAGGAAAACATTGCCTAAAAATGTAAAAACTAAACTAAAATCACAAAGTAGATTATGGGCTGCAGTTCAAACTGTTGACCAATTTACTGAAGATGTAGAAAATGAAATTTATAATAATGTTAAAGGATTAGGTTTGGATAATAATTCAGCATGGGTAGTTACCAAAGCAATTACTTTAATTATTATGTAAAAAATTAAAGAGGAGTTGATGATATGACGCCTCATATACTAATGCTAGTAATAACAATAATTACTCTGTGTTTTATAGGTTATTGTTTTTTATTTAATAAATGGACTATAGGTGCATTTATCGCGGTTTTTATACAATCTATTTTATTATTTAATATCCGTTATTTTTGGCAAGATAAAGCATTTGGAGATGCCTTTATACATTCATTTGATTTAATAACCATAGTGATTGTAATCATATTTGCTATTTACAAAATCAATAAAGATAAATCAAGTGAGTAGAAAGTTAAACATAATATTTTATTATGACAACCCACTTCCTCTGAACGGGGGAGTGGGTTTGTTTGCTACATGTAACGAGATTTTATGCGTTTTGATTCTGACCATGTCATAATTGGAACGCATATAAAATAGAAGATGAGCATAGTAATAGTGAAAAACATTGGTAAATCTGTATGCTTTAAGGACAATGATAGTTCACGGTTAAATTGGAAAATATAGTTTGCCATGAAAATAATACCGATGATATTGAAAACAATTACAAAATACTTTTCAGCAATATCACCAATTGCGCCTAAGGTAAACGATGTATGTCTAGTAGTTACATTGATTGCTGTTATTATAAATAAAAAAACAAAGAAATATACGAGAAATTCATATATAGGGTATAAAGAGATGTTCAATAAATTCAACCATTTCCAAGACCCTATTTCTTTAAATATAGGTAATTGAAAGTGGCTGCCTTTAATGATATGTAAAAATAATAATATAAACTTAAAAATAGCAATCAAAGACAAGAAGTGAAATATCTCTATGATTCTTGAAGAGTTTAACAAACTCCAAATATTATTAATAGTTGATTCTTTTTGTTTATCTTTGTATGCATAGTGGCTAGCAATTGTATTTAAACTTCTATCAATACTTTTTAGATTATAGTTTTCCATCGTATTACTCCATTTCTATTTATTATAATTTTAAAAAAATTATAATATGGTATGGATGTAAATGGTTTAAAATTGCTTGAATGTACGAAATTCTTGCCTAGATGTAAAGTTTACGAATAATATAAAAAGGTATATAATAAATAAAAATATACGTAGTAGCAAGGTTTGAGAAGGCAACATTATATACAAAATTTTACATTAATATGAAAGGTGGGAGAAAGATGAATATCAAAAAAAACTTCCTTGTAGTTGAAAATCTGAAAAACAAAGATGATATTGGAACAAATTTTAATGATAGAGCAATTCCTATTTCGTTTGCAGATTTTAATAAAAGATATGATCTTGAAAAGCAAAATATACTCCCTATTCATGTTACGCAACACAATTTTATTGAATTAATTAGGTTGATTTTGAAAGATAATCTAAATGTTTATACAATTGAAATTGAAAATAATGAGGAACTTTCTTGTAATATAACTCAAAGCGTAAGAGAAGGGAATTTAGAGGAAGTACAGAAAAACTTGGAAGAAATTAAAGTAAATGAATTTGAGATAAAAAGTATTAGAGTAGAGGTAAGTAAGCGCTATTATAGAATAAATAAGCAAGGTGTCGTAACTGTAGAATTTGACGAAAATAATAAGATAGAGGATGTTTTGTATCAAACATTCTTATTTGATGCATTAGGAGTATGAGATGAAATCTAATCTATTATTTGAAATGTTAAAAGCTGCTGCGACGTTAATTTTAACTATAATAACAATTTACTTTTTTCCTGATAAACCAAAAATAAATGAAGAGATTTTTGCTACATTAGTATTAATACTAGCATTTTTAATACATTCAGCCATTAAATTCATATTTGCAATTATATTTCCACTTAGAATAAGCAGTTCAATTTCTAACAATAAATCACCACAAAAAATATATACTCATATTGTGTATTCTAATAAAGAAAAAAGTGATAAAGAAATCAAATTAGAGTTAAAGATACAGTACAAATATTTATCAAAAATTGTGCGTGTATTTCTAAAATGGCTATTAAAAGATACAGATTTATATTTAACAATAGAAACATCTGAAGAATCAGTATTTTTAAGAGGCGATTCTTATAATATAATGAAACCGTATAATAATCAAAATGCTATAATTAATTTGAATGCCAAAATTAATAAGATTATAAATATAAATGATTTAAAAGAAAAAAATGAGGATGGCTATAATATATATATTAGGGTGAATAAAAGAGAAAAAGTGAGCTTAGAAACAAATGTTATTTCAAATTTAATAGTTGAAAACAGAAACAGTAATAAATTTAAAATTTTTTTGCTAAAGCTATTAACACGTAAGGAAAATATTGGAAAAAATAATTTTGATCATAAAATATATATATATGAACAGGAGTAAAATATGAGTAAAAACGTTGATAGATACACTATTTGGAAGATTGAGAATGAAGAATTAAATCTAGAAGGAGTTTTAGATTTATTAAATAAAAATTATAATCAAAGAATTAAATATTTAGAAAATTATGAAGTGGACGAATATGATAAAACGTTAAATAATAAATGGATTAACCCGGATGGAAGAAATGAATTAGTTATTAAAGAATATAAGGAAAATAGTGACAGTAAAAAGAATGTACCAGAAAGTACAAGATACATATATGCAAAAGGATTATTTGAAACTAATTTGCGTGAGGAAAGAGCTATAGTAAATGAAAATGTATTACCGAGAGAATCTAGAGTTTTTAACCATTCATGTGAAACGTGCTTTTTAGAAGTTAGTGGGGGCATTTATGTAGTTTTGAAAGTGAATTCTACAGATGAGTCTAAAGTTAGAAACAAGCTGATGAAATATCGAAATAGTCCTGAGGAAAAAGATATGTGGGGTAAAGTGAAATATAATAAAGTAGATGGTTATGAAATAGCTAGTGAATTCTTTTATTGGTTACTCTATAAAAAGGATAAAGTTGAAGAAATTAGATTTGACAATGAAAAAATAAGAGTACTTGATATTTCGCAAGTATTACAAGAAGATAAATATGAACTTTATAAGACGCACAGTATGGGGGAAGACATATTGGGAAGTACCAGTGCATTATCAGCATTTGGTGAATCTCAAAAGATTAATAAAACTGGTGTGATTTTTGTTAGTGAACAATTTCAAATTGCTGGTTTACTTGATATGAATTCTGTGTTTTTTATAGATAATGATAAAAGTAGCATAGATACTAATGAAAATGAGTTTGTTGATTTCGCTATTTATATATATACGTACTTGATACCTCAGTTGTTTAAAGCGTGGGAAAAGGAAAAAGAATTATCTAAATGGGATGATGAGTTATTAAAAAGTTTGACGAAGAAATGGGCAATTAATGCAATATTAAATTTGTCAAAAATAAATGATATTTCTTTAGATGAAATTGAACATGCTATGGACTTAGAAGAAGAATAAAAGCTTAAATGTATATTGTATTATTGAAATTAAAGTCATTATTAAGTTGTTACCTCATCAATTAGATGAGGTTTTTATTATGTTAGAAATTATGATAATTTGAATTTAACTAAAATTAAATTGACTAAAATCCAAAGGGTGGTTTTGTTATGAGCTTAAAAGAAATGTAACATTATTTATTAACTAAAAAATGGGAATATGATGACGTTTGGATGTTGGTTTTGTATGCGTTCATAGCTAGTATATTCGTAACGCCATTACTAGGAGTGCCAATTGGAGTTATAGCATTTTTAATTCTTAATGAAGATATTTTAGATAAATAACCACTCTGTCAGAGTATCTGTATTGCATCTAGAAATGATGAGTTGATAGTGTTTTTATTAGTATACTGTTGAAGTTTATTTGAAAAGTATTGATATATAAGTGGGGTATATTATGAGAACAGAGGAAGAAATATTTGATTTGGTTTTAAATATTGCTGAGCGTGATGATAATATAGTTGCAGTATGTATGAATGGATCTAGAGTTAATGAAAATATTCAACCAGATATACATCAAGATTTTGATATTGTTTACATTGTTGAAAATTTAGAAGCTATGGTAACTGATTTTGAATGGATAAATCAGTTTGGCAATAGAATAATAACTCAATTTCCAGAAGCACAAGATTTATATCCATCTGAATTAGAAGAACGATATCCAATATTAATGCTGTTTAACGATTACAATAGAATTGACCTAACATTATTATCTAAACATAAAATACCTGAATACTTAGAAGAAGATGATTTGATAGAAATACTTCTTGATAAAGAAAATTTATTACCCAAAAACAAAAGTGTTAGTGAATCTAGACACTGGATTAACAAACCATATCAGAAATTGTTTGATGAATGTATAAATGAGTTTTATTGGATTTCTACGTATGTAATGAAAGGAATATGGAGAAATGAACTGCTATATTCAATAGACCATTTGAATATTTGCAGAAGTATGTTACTTATGATGCTAGCATGGGATGAGGGAGTAAAATATAATTTTCAAGTTAATTTCGGTAAGAGTTATAAATACTTGCCTAACTATATAGAGACTTCTAAATATGAAAAATTGACTTCCACTTATCCTCATTTGGATATGACTGAAATAAAAGAAGCATTATTTAAAATGATTGAAATATTTGATTATGCAACAGTAAGGGTCAGTAAGAAGTGTGAATTTTAAATATGATATAGAACGCTATGCAGAAGTGAAGAATTATATTGGTTATAAAATTTGAACTAGTAAATTTATGTGAAATTAACTACGCACAAACTAATATTATTAAGTATCTCACGCATACGGGATTGAATACGTAATTGAATACGTAAATTTTAAAATATCATTAATCAATACAAATGATGAATACAATAAAACACTGATTTATCAACTGTTCACAAGTATTACAAAGCTATGAAAAAGCACTACTTCATTGAGTGGGAATAATCGTATAGAATGAAGTAACCCCTTAGGCATAGGCT
>ERZ1023497.425-NODE-425-length-10727-cov-3.873969_pt1 | contig 10727 bp, 10 predicted proteins | sample MGYA00380543_ERZ1023497 | MGnify/ENA primary metagenome ERZ1023497 (study PRJEB33173, sample SAMEA4830384) | metagenome | study: EMG produced TPA metagenomics assembly of the PRJEB25223 data set... | reverse complement strand
GGCTTCTTTGCGATTATAACCCCACTCAGCATTAATCTGATGCTCACGCCACAATACTTGAGCGGTCGCTGCCACAAAAGGAATGCCTTTATAAGCGGCACCAAAGATGACCAAATCATCTTGCTTGGCGTGTTTGGCAAGTGTATCTGCATAACCTTCTGCAAGCACGCTTAATAATTCACCTGTTGATAGCAAACCTGCATTAAAGAAATAAGGACTTTTACGCCCTGACTTTAGGGTAAACTCACCAAAACGCAAAACATTGTTTTTTAAGGCAAACTCAATAAACCGCTCAGGCTGAAATGACATAAAAATTCCTTAATCTGATAAAATTCATACATTAAACTATTTTACTCTGTATGATCGATTTTTACAATTAAACAAAGGATAATTTCAGGCAAAATAAAAACCCAATAGGCAAGCATATTGGGTTTTTGTCAAAAAGCTTAAAATTAAGCTTTGGCAGCGGCTTGAGCAGCAGCAACTTCAGCAGCGAAGTCCTCTTGCTTTTTCTCAATGCCTTCACCAACTTCTAGGCGTTTGAAGCTAACTACAGTGGCGTTTTCTGATTTTAGAACATCACCAACTTTTTTATCGTTATCCATGACATAAGGTTGGTTAACCAAAGTCACTTCATTAAGATACTTTTGTAGACCACCAGTGATCATCTTCTCAACCACTGCCTCTGGCTTGCCAGATTCTTTGGCCTTAGCTTCGATAATGTCTTTTTCACGGGCTAGGATATCTGCTGGTACATCAGCTTCGTTCACAGCCAACGGATTGAATGCCGCCACTTGCATGGCAACCGCTTTACCCACTTCTTCAGAACCGCCTTCAATTGAGACAACAACACCAATACGCAGACCGTGGCGATAAGCAGCAAGGTTAGCACCTTCAATCACTTCAGCACGGCGAACTTGGATATTCTCACCGATTTTTTGAACCAATGCCACACGCGCTTCTTCAACTGTTGAGCCATCACCGTATGGTAGCTGGGCAATCGCTGCCACATCTGTGGTGTTGTTTTCAAGTGCAAGCTTGGCAACTTTATTGGCAAATGCAGTGAAGTTTTCATCTTTGGCAACGAAATCAGTTTGGCAGTTTACTTCTAGTAGCAACGCTTTGCCTTCACCTTGGGCAATGATAATCGCACCATCAGCAGCGATATTACCTGCTTTTTTGGCAGCTTTTGCTTGACCTGATTTACGCAGATTATCAATCGCAAGTTCGATATCGCCGCCTGCTTCTTCAAGTGCTTTTTTGCACTCCATCATGCCAAGACCAGTACGGTCACGCAGCTCTTTTACTAGCTTTGCAGAAACTTGAGTCATGTCAATTACCTTAAGTTTTAATTGAACAAAAATTTAGGATAAGCTTGGTATGACCACGCCAAACCAAGCTTAATAAATTAGTAGTTGTTAACCACTTGACCAGCTTGGTCAACTTTATCTTCAACAGGTGCGGTTGCATTTTCACGGTTGGCTTGCTTATCAGCATCAACTGCATCAGCATTACCTTGAGTTTTTGCGTACTCTTTACCTGCAATGATCGCATCAGCCATCGCTGTTACATATAAGCTAATGGCACGAATTGCATCGTCATTGGCGGCAATGACATAGTCAACATTGTCTGGGTTTGAGTTGGTATCTACAATACCAATTACAGGAATACCAAGGTTTTTGGCTTCTTTGATGGCGATCGCTTCGTGGTCAACATCAACAACAAACAACGCATCAGGCAAACCGCCCATCTCTTTGATACCACCCAAAGCACGCTCTAGCTTTTCCATTTGACGGGTACGCTCAAGTGCTTCACGCTTAGTCAATTTTGCAAATGTACCATCTTCGGCCTGCTTTTCTAGCTCTTTTAGACGAGTGATTGACTGGCGAAGTGTTTTCCAGTTTGTTAGCATACCGCCCAACCAACGATGGTCAACATAAGGCATGCCTGCACGCTGTGCTTGTTCACGGATTACCGCACCCGCTGCACGCTTAGTACCAACAAATAAAATCTTGTTGCGAGCCGCTGCTTGTTTATTCACGAAAGTTAGTGCTTCGTTAAATTGCTTAACAGTATGCTCAAGGTTGATAATATGAATGCGATTACGAGCACCAAAGATGTACTGGCTCATTTTTGGATTCCAAAAACGAGTTTGGTGACCGAAGTGAGCACCTGCTTCTAGCAAGTCACGCATTGAGATTTGAGTTGGGTTTTTATCTGACATAAAAAATCCTAAAAGTAAAGTTTGGGTTACGCCTCCACGAAACCAAAATACCGAATCCATTAGCACGCATTCGCCACGATGACGAATTATTCAAACCAACAGACACCCCAATATTTCAAATAATTTCGTGTGTGTAGTGTAAGTTTAAAAAAATACGCCCATTTAAAAATGGACGCATTATTATAGCAAATTGTTATCAAAAAGTCCAAGTAAATGTTAGAGAATGGACAGTTTTTATTCAGTCATTGATTTCTAAATATTTTTGGGCTTCTTGTAAATCAACTGTCACCAAACTTGAGATGCCAGCGGTTGGCATGGTAATGCCTTTTAACTCATCAGCGATTTGCATGGCAAGCTTATTATGACTAATAAAAATAAACTGAACATCATCAGCCAATTCTCTAATCAACCCTGTAAATCTGGCGACATTGGCATCATCAAGCGGTGCATCAACCTCATCAAGGACACAAAAAGGCGCAGGGTGCTGCTTAAAAATAGCAAAAATCAAACTCAATGCCGTCAAGGTTTTTTCGCCACCTGAAAGTACAGCAAGTCTTGAGTTTTTCTTACCCTTTGGTTGAGCCATCAGCACAAGCCCTGCTCGCCATTTGTCTGATTTGGGCAAGTCATCATCTGCCATCAAAGTTAAGCTTGCTTGACCACCACCAAAAACCTTTGAAAATAGTGCGTTCAGCTCTTTATTTACTGCCTCAAGTGCTGTCAAAAACAGTGTTTTGGTTTTTTCGTCAATCGCACGAATAGCATCTTGAAGCTTTTTCATGCTTTGGGTGATGTCATTGATTTGCTCATCCATGGGCGAAACACGCGCCTCAAGCTCAGCAAGCTCAGCTGCAGCTGCCAAATTCACCGCACCAAGCTCAGCAATTTTGCTTTTGATTTGATTTTGCCTTGCTGAATTATCGGTGAAATTTTGATTAGGATTTGTCCGAAAATCTGCCAGTTTAGACGCTAAATTAAACGATTCATCCAGACGCATAAGCTCGCTGCCAATGTCTTGAACACGGCTTTCACCAACCGCTGTATCTGCACTGATCTTTGCCAAAGTTGCTTGAGCGGTGGCAAATTTGGTATGCGCCTCAGCCAGCGTTTCTTGCAATTGACTTTGGGCAATTTGCTGTGCTTTGGCTGCCAACTCATATTCATCACTGGCGATCTTAAGCTCATGACTTACCGCTTTGGCAGCTTTAAACGCCTCTTCAAGCACTGGTAGCTTTTGACTGAGTTCCTGCGGCATACTTTTGGTTGTCTCAATGTCCACTTGAGTTTGTGATGCACTATGTTTTGCCATCCCAAGCAAACGCTCGGCATGGGTTTTGGCTTGCGTCAGTGTGCCAAGCTTGATTTGTAAAGCCTGATAGGTGTCATTTTGGGTTTTAAGCTTAGCAGCAGCTTCGTCGATACGCACCGTCTGCACCGCCATAGCTTGATTTGCTTGCTCAAATTTTGGCTCAAGCTCCCTTAAGCCAAAATCACAGGTCTCAATCTGCATATTAAGCTCTTGTAGCTCATTTTTAATACTGCTATTTTCATCATCCAGTCGCTTAAGCTGACTGTCAATACTCTCACGGCGTGCTTTTTCAGAATCAAGTTTGGCGGTTAGCGTTGTCACGCTTTGTTCTAATTGGTGTAGCTGCTGGGTGACTGCATTTTTTTGGGCGGTGATTTCTTCAAGCTCAATTTGACTGCTTTGAAGCCTTGTCAGTGCTTGCTTGAGCTGCTTTTGGTCTTTTTCAAGCGAGTCTTCAAGTGTGTTTAGTTCATCTTCTAGTACCTCTAGCCGCTCAAGGTGTTTTTTTTGATCACTTAAAAACTGACTGCTGGTATCACCAAGTTTTGAAAGGTGTAACATACCAAAACTGCCCACCAGCCAACCAGCCTTGGTGACAATCATCACACCAAATGGTATGGTTGTGCCCAAGTCTGTGAGCGGCTCATCGCCCACATATAAATAACAGCGACCAAATAACTCAAGCGTAGGCATGCTAAACAGTCGATCAAAACGCACCAGTTGCTGTTGTATTGATGTTGGTAGTTGAGACATCCTCTCATTGGCAGAGGCTGCCAAAGCAGTCATGTCCGTGTCGCTTGTTTTACCTGACTTTAAGATAATACAATCGTTATCATCCATCACATGGCCCAAAACAGCCGTTGGCAGTTCATCGCTTAGACGGGCATTCAACCAAAATCCCAAAAACTGATCCAAAACATCTACATAGCCCAAACCCATTTCTGTTAGTGCCAAACTTTCTTTTAGACTTGGTAGCGCATTCAAGGCTGTTGCTGTATCAGCATTGGGCGGCATCGTAATTTTATGAGAGGGTGCTTTAGTGTGTACCAGTTTGTGCAAAATTTCATATTCACCCATCAAACTGGCATGGCGTTTTTCTTGGCTTTGTACATGGATTTGGGATGTTTGTACTGTTTGAGTCAGCTCGTCTACAAGTGATTTTAGCGTCTCATCATCATTAAGATGTTCAAGCTTTTGTCTGAGTGCCACGACTTTTAAGGTATCAGCAGACAGCTGATTTTGCACTTCGATGGTATCGCTAAATAGATTTTTGGCAGTGATAAGCTCATCATAACGAACTTGCCATTTATTTAATCCAATCTCCAAACGCTGACGCTGAGATTGTGCCAATTTCTTGAGATTTTCAAGATTATTTTTTTCTTGCATTAGGCTACTTAGCTCATCTCGGTGCGACTGCCAAGTCAACTGCACCTCACTTTGAGCTTGCTTGGCATGGGTAATCTCATGCGTCATCGCTTCTGCTTTAGGCGTGATAACATCTAGCGATTGGTTAATTTGTAAAAGCTCGTCTTGTGCCTGATTTATCTAGGTTAAAGCTTCTTGATGCTGAGGCTGTAGGCGAGCAATTTTTTCATCATTTTGGGCAATTTGGCTATTGACTGTATAAAAATTATGCTGTGCGGTCTGCTCTGCCATCTGTGCATTGTGATAGTTATCTTTGGTGTCATCTTTTAGCCACTGAGCCTCGGCAACACGCGCAGACAGTAGGTCAAGCTCACGGCGTACTTGATTGGCTTTAGCGTCTAGCTTGGCAAGTGCCTCGCCTGATTTACCCTGCTCAATCTTTTTTTGTTTGTGATAATGCCACGCTTCAAATAAGCGTCTGATTAACTCTTCTTTTTGAAGTGTTTTTAATTCATCATTTGAGGCTTGGTACTGTTTGGCAGACTGTGCTTGACGAATGAGCGTTTTGTGCTGTTTTTTTAGCTCACCTTGTAAATCTGAAAGCCTTTTAAGATTATCTTGGGTTTAGCCAAGTTTTTTTTCGGTCTCAGCACGGCGTGCCTGATAGCGAGATACGCCTGCACCTTCTTCAATAAATTCTCGAAGCTGCATGGGGCTTGACTCAACAATCCGCCCAATCATACCCTGCTCAATCACCGCATAGCTACGCGCACCAAGCCCAGTTCCTAAAAATACATCCACCACATCACGGCGACGCACTCGCTGACCATTGATAAAATAATCCGATTTACCTTCTTTGGTGACTTGACGGCGTAGTGACAGCTCTTGATATAGATTTAATTCATGGCGAATGCCGTGGGTTTCGTCTTGCGTATGCTCAAAAATCAGCTCAACACTTGCCAAACTCTTCGCAGCTCGCCCTTCAACACCTGCAAAAATAACATCGCTCATCGCCCCACCACGCAGCTGTTTGGCAGAGGTCTCACCAAGCACCCAGCGAATTGCATCAATGACATTGGATTTGCCACAACCATTTGGTCCAACAATCGCAGTAATATCGTGTCGAAAAGTAAATGTCGTGGGATTGGCAAAGGATTTAAACCCTGCCAGCTTTAAAGATTTTAGACGCATGAAAAACTAAGATAGATAATAAAAAAGAGTCGTATTTTAGCAAATTTTGCCTAAGTATGCTAATCACAAAACTCAAATCATAGCAAAAAACCATCACCAATTTTGGCGATGGTTTTAACTCTGATTACATATTTGCCACCAAAGACTTTCGTCTGGGTACAGCATCAATCAGCTCAAGCAATGCCCGCTGATATACATTTCTTTTAAACGGTACAACACCCGTCAAAGGAAACCAATAACTCACCCATTGCCAGTCGTCAAATTCAGGTACGCCCCCATCAAAACGAATGTATTTGGTATTAGCTTCATCCAGATATAACAAAAACCATTTTTGTTTTTGTCCAATGCACAAAGGTTCCTGCCCTGTACGCACATAACGCTTAGGCAAGCGATAACGCAACCAATCACGAGTGACTGCCAGCACTTTGACATGCTCAGGATGCAGCCCCACTTCTTCATACAGTTCACGATACATCGCATCCAGCGGTGTTTCGCCACGACTGATACCGCCTTGAGGAAACTGCCAACTGTCATGACCGATACGCTTTGCCCACAAAAGTTGCCCGTGTGCATTTACCAAGATGATGCCGACATTTGGACGAAATCCGTCTGCATCAATCATAATCAAACTCTTAATATATAGGAGATATCCAGCATTGATACCTTGTTATTGAAAATTGATAACAATTGACAATTTTCATTCATGGTTACATGACAAATGGCGACATCTTATGGCTTAATGGCAAAAGCTTGCTTGATAAAAAACCATCAAACTTGACCTTTTTGCTTGAAGACTGACGATTATCCTGATTTTTGAACAGGGATTTTCATGATAAGTACCAAAGTCAGATATGCTCCAAATTCATTTAAATTTCATCAAAAACTTTTGATGAATGACTTGCTGTCTATTAAACCAAAAAACAGTACAAAAGTATAGGGTTTTATCCAAGCACCCTGACTTAGATTTTGGTTTCACCAACCGATCAGTCGCTCGTGATTTTTGATAATGATAAGATTTTAACTCGTCCAAAAATCAATTGGCAGAACCAAAATCAATAATTTGGTAAATGGTTTGCCAAACGCTGCCAAACCAAGTAAAATGAATGCTATAAAAAGTAAAATTTAATATAAAAAGGTTTGATATGGCACAATTAGACGCAGAACTGATTTGGGAAGATGGCGTACATTTTATTGGTACTTCACCATCAGGGCATACCATACATCTTGACGGTGATAAAACCGCTGGTGCAAGTCCGATGGAGCTGATTTTATTAGGGCTTGGTGGTTGTGCCAGTTATGATGTTGTCACCATCATGAAAAAATCTCGTCAAGACATCACGGATGTCCGTTGCCAAATGCATGCCCACAGAGCCGATACTATCCCTGCAGTATTTACCGATATTCACTTGCATTTTGTGGTAACTGGCAGCGATATCAAAGAATCGCAGCTTGCCAAAGCCATTGAGCTGTCTGCCGAAAAATACTGTTCAGCCTCACGCATGTTATCATCAGGCGGGGTGAATATCACTCATGATTATGAGATTATTGAGAAATGATCGCTGCACTATTTGCTAATACCAATATCAAGCTTACCATCATCTTGATAGTCATCGCCTGCCTATTACCTTTTGTGTGTGCCGCTCTTGCCAAATATTTAGGTGGTTTTAACATAAAAGACAATCAAACACCTCGTGAGTTTTTGGCAAATACTCACGGAGCCGCCGCAAGACTCAATCACGCTCAGACCAATAGTTTTGAAAGTCTGCCAATTTTCTTAGCCTCTGTACTCATTGCACTTTATACTTTTGTGCCTGTTAGTATCATCAATATACTGGCAACAGGTTATCTTATCTTTCGCATCTGTTTTATCGCAAGCTATGCAACCAATTTATCCCTCTTGCGTTCAGTGACATGGATGTTTTCATTGAGCTGTTGTATCATGCTTTTTATTTTGGCATATCAAATGGGTATTTAAGATTGATCAGATAATAATTAACAAAAATATCTTTGCAGCCCCTTTAATAACAGCTCTTCGTCTACCTGAATATGTTTTAGATGTGGTCTTAGCATTTGTGCACCGCCACCTGTTAATATGACCTCAAAATTTGGATAATTGGCTTGCACACTGGCGACAGCACCCACCACCCCAAATAAGACCCCATGATTTACAGCGTCATCGGTGGTCGTACCAAGACTTAACCCATCAAATCGCCCTTGTTTAACATCAATTTGCTGTGTTCCTGCATATAACGCATGACGCTGCATATAAACATTGGGTAAAATATAACCGCCCAAATGTTCACCTTCATCAATCATATCAATCGTTAATGCCGTACCACAACCAACCACACATTGTTTATGGCCATTTACCGCACCAAGCATCTGTAGCCATCTATCCACACCCAATTGTGATGGCTCATAGCGACTACAAAGCATTGGGTGGCGATGATTCACCTTGGCAAATTCAAAAGGCACACCAAGCTCTTTTAAAGTCTTGGTGATGGCATGGTTAATTTTTTCGCCCAATACACTGGATATTCCTACAAAATTTGGCTCAAATTGTGTAAACACCCCAAGCAAACCCAATAAAAGTTCATTGGGTGCTTTTAGATGTTCTTTAGCATCTGATAAGATAATTTGACCATTGTTAATCAGCCAATATTTTAACCGAGTATTGCCCAAATCAAGCCACAGCACCATCTCATTTTGCCTCTGATTATTTTTTTCTATTTAAAAAGATTGATTTAAAAAGATTGATTTAAAAAAATTTTCAAGCCATTATCTTAGCTGTACCAGCAAAGATTGTTTGTATGCCTTGCTCATTTTGTACCAATAACGCCCCTCGTTCATCAACACCAAGGCACTTTCCTGATAAACAATTGCCCGTATCATCATTTTGGGTAAATATTTCTACCTGTCGATCTGTTAATAGATGCATCTGATTGAATTGATTGATAAAACCAGTTGCTGTTTTTTGAGATGTCATCAATTGATGATGATGAAAGATTGCCTGACAAATGGCTTGGCAAATGGGTTGATATAAATCTTGAGCTGATGGCAATGCCCCCAATGATGGATACCAAAGCGTATTTAGGCTGGTCGCTTGATAAGTACCGCTTTGAATGATTGGTGCGTGTTGAACATTCATGCCCACACCAAAAACCAATCCTACCAAGCTGCGATGGTCATTTTTAGCAACAAAAATCGGCTCTATCAAAATCCCTGCCAACTTCCAAAATCTTTGGGAATCTTCATCAAAAACCCCCAAATCATTTGCCCATTTAATCCCAATTTTTGGCAAATTCATCGTCTGTCGGATTTGATTCATCTGTGTTATGATTGGCATTTTTATCAAATAAAAACCCACCAGCAAAGAGATTAAACCAGATAATTGATTGACACCAAAATCCTGCGTTTGACTTTGCATTGGTACATATAACGACAAAAAAACCGCACCTTGACCACTCACCCAAGAACGACCATGCTGTCCACGACCCAAACTTTGGTGGTCAGCTGTCATCAGATGTAACAGGCTGTGCGATTTTTCGCCCCGCATCACGGTATTTTTTAGCTCAGTATTTGTGCTTAAGATGCTAGCATGATGTTCATGATGGTTTTGGATGATTTGCCACAGTTGGTCAAAGTTGCTTTGGTTAACATTCATCAGATGACAATTTACGACAAAGATAATAAAAGTGCGTTATAATAGCACAAATTTAAAGAAATAATGGATGAATGTTGATGATTTATATCTGGTTTGCAGCAGCTGGCATCATTGCTGGACTGTGTGCAGGGCTATTTGGTGTGGGTGGTGGCATGGTGATTGTGCCTGCACTGATTTGGATTTTGGCAGCGTATGGTATGCCAACTGATATCGTACCTCATGTTGCTGTTGGTACAGCATTAGCAACCATCATCTTAACTTCTATCAGCTCGATGACTGCACACCATAAGCGTGGCGGTGTACGCTGGGAGATTTTTAAGAATATGTCAAAAGGCTTAGTGCTTGGCAGTTTATTTGGTGCATGGGTTGCAACGCTGATTAGTGGTGCAGCATTACAAGCAATTTTAGGGGCTGGTGCTATCTTAGTGGCGATCAAAATGCTGTTTTTCCCCAATCAAGAAAGACTAGATATACCACCACCGCCTGCTTATAAACAAGGGTTTGCTGGCATTGTCATCGGTATTTTATCCGCCATCTTTGGTATCGGTGGCGGTAGCTTAACCGTGCCTTATTTAAGCCAAAATGGTGTTCCCATGCGACAAGCCGTCGGTACATCAGCCGCCTGTGGCTTACCCATTGCTTTGGCAGGAGCATTTGGTTTTATTTGGTTTGGGCATCAAGTTGGTACTGCCAATATTGATGGTTTGATTGGATTTGTGCATATTGGGGCATTTATTACAATCAGTATTTTAAGTTTTATCATGGCAAAAGTTGGTGCCAAGTTGGCTCATGCTCTACCCGCTCAAACCCTTAAGCGTGCTTTTGGCGTCCTGTTGATGATTGTAGGCGTACGGCTAATTATGAACGGACTTTAGGACTTTAATACTTCATTATAAAAAGCATCGGTCTATGACGGATGCTTTTAATGTTAAAACGGCTCATAACCAAAAACCCCAAGCAACTGCTTGGGGTTT
>ERZ1023497.422-NODE-422-length-10816-cov-10.031131_pt1 | contig 10816 bp, 7 predicted proteins | sample MGYA00380543_ERZ1023497 | MGnify/ENA primary metagenome ERZ1023497 (study PRJEB33173, sample SAMEA4830384) | metagenome | study: EMG produced TPA metagenomics assembly of the PRJEB25223 data set... | reverse complement strand
GCTTTTGTAGTTAATAAAGAATTAGAAATACCACAATATGAATTTATAAGAAGTCGTATAAGTGTCCAACAAGTTATTAATGACATAGATCAGTATACAAAACATGGCATTTTACGGCTTCTTTTTAAATATAGGCATAAAACAAGATACGAAGGAGAGTGAACGATTTGCAGAAAAGATATATTGCAGCAATTCAAATTGCCGATAAAACTTTAGCATCAAAATTATCAGTTGAAGAAGCTTTATTGTTGGCTAACTTATCTGAAGGTGGTCATACAATTAGTAATGATTTAGCTGAAATGATTAAAGGGTCTAAAAAAGACTATTCACGTAATAGTGTTGAAGAAGAAATTAAATTGACTATTGATAAAGTACCTGGTGATAAAGGACAAGCAGCATTAAAAGAGTCTGTAAAATTATTTAAAGAGTTACGTTTATGGATTTGGGAAGTAAAAAAACGTAACGGAAAACACCATGGTACTTTTGCATATATTGTAATTGAAGAGCATGACTGGTCATTTGATGATGAGGACGACAAGATAGAAATTACAGCTAAAGTTAAATTTAATAGCGCAGATGGTGAAGTAGATGAATTACCGGAAGAATGGTTGAACCCAAGTGAAGCGGGTACAACAGTTGAATTTGAACAAATGAATGAATATGAAGGTACATTTGAAGAAAGAACTAAAAAATCCGGAGCATAAAAGGGCGTAATGCCCTTTTTATTTTTAAATAGAAATGAGGTATAAATATATGACAAAACAAGCATTCAACCCTATAACATCTTTAACAATTAATGATGAAGTAATAAAGGCAAGAGCTACTTTTAATTTTGATATTACAGCAGAAAAATTTACACAAAAGGAAGAAGATGAAGATGGAAAGAAACAAACAATTCCAGGATTCAATGCAATTTATCATGGGATATTAGCACGTAATTCAAAATCTATTGCTGACTTTTGGGAATGTGCAACTGCATATTTAGGAAAAGAAGCGCCTAAACGTTCAGAAATTGAAAAAGCTCTTATGGATGTAATAGACGAAAAAGAAGATACTCTTGAATTGCTACAAGGTGCGTTAGATATTATGAATAATAGTGGTTTTTTCAAGCAGAAATCACTAGCATACTGGGTGCAGATGAATCAATCTATACCAATGGCCAAAGGGGACGAGAAAGAAACAACGAAGTATGGAATCGAAATGATGAAGAACAATTACAAAGAAATAATGGGCGTAACACCTTATTGAATTACTCGGAAGTTAGACAACTTACTAGTCAATATATTGGCTATCTACCAGAAGATGAACTTATGAATTTGATCCCGTCAGAGTGGAATGATTGGATTATTGGTAGACGACAAGCACTGATTGATGAAAAGGAATCAATGCTTTTTATGGCACAAGCAAATGGAATGGTCCAAGCAGGTAAAAGATTAAACAAATTACAAAATCTACTTGAACGTGAAAGATACATTGTTAAAGGCCAAGAAGAAAAATATGAATTAAAACGTAAGCAAAAATTAGCTCATAATAAACGAATTAGAGATATACAAAAAAGAGGTACAGCAAAATTTTATGCTGCACTAAATAAAAATAGTCATAGAGGAGGGTGAAAATGGAGAGTAATTTTGTAGCTAAAATATATGCAGTTATAAAAAATTTTGAACGCAATATTCGTAAAGCTCAAAGATTAGCTAAAACATCAGTACCGAATGAAATAACTGTTGGTGTTTCAGCTGATTTAAGAAAATTACAAAAAAAGCTAACAAGAGCAAAAGGTATACTTACTACCATCCCTCCACGAAAAGAAGTAGAAGTTGATACAAACATTAAGAAGGCACAAGCAAAGTTAAAAAGAGTAACTACTACTTTATACAAAGTGCCTCATAATAAAAATATAGATGTAAATGCTTCCGTAAATAAAGCACAGATAAATTTAAAAAAGGTAACAAGGACATTATATAAAGTACCTAAAAAGAAAAACGTAGATGTTGATGCTAAAGTAACTAAAGCTCAAGCTAAATTAAAACATTTATCTACTACACTATACAAAATACCACCGAAAAAAACGGTGAAAATTGATGTTGATACAAAGTCTGCATCTAAATTACAAAGTGTTTTTAGGCGTATTGAATCACAAGTAAATCATTTCAAAAATAATGTGGATAGATTAGCTGGAGATATTAAGTCATTTGGTATTGTGTTCTCTCAAACATTTAAAGGCTTAATGTTAACATCTATTCAAGGTTTAATACCGATCCTTGCTGGTTTAGTTCCATCATTATTTGCAGTTTTAAACGCAGTTAAGGTACTAACTGGTGGTATATTAGCGTTTGCTGGAGCAGGAGCAATTGCTTTTGGTGGTTTTGTTGCTTATGCAGGAATGGCAGTAACAGCTATTAAAATGTTAGAAAATGGAACTATTGAAGCTAATTCAGCATCACAAAAATATCAATCTGCATTAGAAGCGGTTAAATCTAGTTGGCAAGACATAGTTAAACAAAATGCAAAAGCAATATTTGAATCTATGGCTAATGGTTTAAATACAGTTAAAGTAGCTATGAAATCATTAACTCCTTTTTTAAAAGGCGTTGCTGACAGTATAAACACTGCTAGTGAGAAAATGATAAAATGGGCAGAAAGCTCTAAAGTAGCACAAAAGTTTTTTAAAATGATGAATACAACTGGTGTTTCAGTTTTTAATAAGTTCTTAAGCGCTTTAGGACGTTTCGGTGATGCTCTTATTAACGTATTTACACAATTAGCTCCTTTGTTCCAATGGTCAGCTAATTGGTTTGATCGATTAGGTCAATCGTTTCAGAATTGGGCAAATAGCGTTAGTGGTCAAAATAGCATAAAACAGTTTATGGATTATACCAAAACTAATTTACCTATTATCGGCAACATTTTTAAAAATGTGTTTGCCGGTATTTTTAATTTAATGAAAGCATTTGGCCAAAATTCAAAAAATATTTTTGAATACTTAGAAACTATGAGTGCTAAGTTCCGTAGTTGGTCTGAAACAGTAGGTAAATCGCAAGGTTTTAAAAAATTTATTGATTACATGCAACAGAACGGACCAGTGATAATGCAATTATTAGGTAACATTGTAAGATTTTTAGTTGCATTTGGTACAGCAATGGCACCTATTGCTAGCGCTATATTAAAAGTTGTAAATAGTATCATAGGTTTCACTGCTACAATAATGGAAAACCATGCATGGGTAGCAAGATTAGTCGGTATATCAGCTATATTATTAGGTGCAATTTGGGCATTAGCAGTACCTCTTATGGCAGTAAATAGCTTTTTGGGTCTATTTGGTACTTCATTGATAGGTCTAGGTAAATCATTTGTAGCATCAGGATTAGCAAGTAAGGTTTTTGCTGGGTTTATTAATATTCTCAAACTTGTCTTCGGATTTTTGCTAAACCCTATTGGAAATATTGTAAAACTTTTACCTGTGTTAGGTACTGCATTTACAGCTTTAACAGGACCTGTAGGTATTGTGGTTGCAGCAATTGCAGGTTTGGTTGGTGCAATCATTTATTTATGGAATGCAAATGAGGATTTTAGAAATTTTGTTACTAATGCGTGGCAAAATTTAACAAATGCAATTGGTGATGCAATTAAAGGAATCATTTCATGGTTCAATGAATTATTAGCCAATATACAATCTACAATACAGCCTATAATACCGACTTTAGAAATTTTAGGACAAGTTTTCAACAAGATTTTTGGTATTCAAATAATGTTGGTAATTTCAAATGTAATTACTGCGTTTCAAAGTTTGTGGGCTGGAATACAAATTGCAGCACAACTTATTGGTCTTGCCATATCAGTTGCAGTTAATACCATAGTTTCTTTATTCACTGCATTAATTCAGTTTTTAACCGGTGATTTCAGGGGAGCATGGCAAACATTAAAAAATATGGTTGCTAAAAATTTAGAATTAATTTGGCAAACTATTTCAAATATTTTTGGAATTATTACTAGCTTTTTAAGTGCTAGATTAAATACTATCTTAGGAATTTTCAGTACAAGTTGGCAAAAAATATGGTCTATTGTGTCATCAAAAACCTTACAAATTTGGAATATTATAACTAGTAAATTCGGTTCTTTAGTTAGTTCTATTGGTAATTTCGTAAGTCAATGGGTAGGTAAAATTTCTAATGGATTTGCTGAAATGGTTTCTCATGCAATTAGTGGTATGGGTAAATTTTTATCACAAATTATATCAGGCTTTGTTAAAGTAGTTTCTTCTGTTGCACAAGGAACATCTAATGCAGTAGCGAAAGCTAGAAGTTTTATTTCTGACTTTGCACAAGCTGGTGTTGATATGATAGCCGGCATGATTAGAGGAATTGTTAACAAAGCAAAAGATTTAGCAAGTGCAGCTTGGAATGCAGCTAAAGGTGCTTTACGTGCGGCCAAAAGTGCTTTAGATAGTCATTCACCTTCACGAGAATTTATGAAATTAGGTAATGATTCTATGACAGGATTAGGAATGGGTATTGCGCAATATGCAGATAAAGCCGCTAAAGAAAGTAGACTTGCAGCAATGAAAGTAATGGATGCTTTTAAAGTAGATTTAACTCCTGGTATTGCAGGAGACATGAACGGACATATCAAAAATGATGTAAATGCTCATATGTCAAAAGATGTAAGGCATAGTATTGAAGAAAATAATAAACCAATAGTAAACCTATTAGTTAGAAATGAAGGTGACATTGAATTAATTAAAACTACTATCGAAGAAGTGGCTGCTCAAGAAGATTTAGGAGATAACTTTTAAGGAGGTGACGTATGTTTATAGCACATGATATTGAAATCTCTAAAAATGGAGAGAAATATAGATTAAGTGATAATCCATATACAGGTCAAAAGTTAGAGGTCATTGAATACGATGCACAAGGTGCCAAAAAAGAATTAGATTTTAATGGAATTGAAAGGATAAATGGCCGTTTTCTTAATTCAAGTGTCGAAAAATTTAAAAAGGTTAATATGGTGCTTCGCTATGATGTTAGCAAGATTGCATACGTCGCTCATCTAAAAAATAGTATACAAAACTTATTTTCTGGCCAGTTTTATTTAAGGGAGTTGGCAACAAATGATACTGAAATTCCTTTCCAAACAATGTTTGATCCAACACATAAATTTGAATTAAATTATGTAGATGGTAAACAGTTATTAGTAACATTAGTTTCTAATGTTTCATTTGATACTACAAAAACAACTGGTGTTATAAACTTAGAATTTGAAACTGTTGAACTCCCTTATTATGAATCTATTGGTTATAGTACTGATTTAGAAAATCAAAACAATTTAGATATATGGGGCATTAATAGTGAAATGTCATTTTTTAGTAATAGTGATAAAAGGAAGTTTACTTTTTATAATACCGATAATGATTTTGTTTATTATGCTGGTGACGTACCAATTAATCAATACAATCAAAAGTTAATTGTAGAAATTACTATAGGTGAAAATACTAAACATTTTACCTTTGATACTGGATATAAAAGCGAAATGATGACTGTAAAAAACATTGATTTAAAAGAGGGAGATGTCATTAAATATGATGGACTTCAGACATATAAAAACGGTATACCAATTAATGGGCTAAAATATGGTACGGGTAATCAACCTTCGTTATCTCCTGGTTATAATCAATTCCACTTTAACCAAGTTGTTAAAAAAGTTAGTTTTAAATTTAAAATGTATTACAGGTAAGGGGTGTATGAATGCCTATAATTATTAATAGTTTAGCAGGGCGTAGTTTTCCGTTGTTTGTAAATACCACTACACAACAAAAAGTATCGGAAGAATCAGTATTATCTTTTGAAATTATAGAAGACAATTATAACTATGATTTAGTTACAAGTATTTCAACAATGTGGACTGTTACTAATGTTGATGGTCCTAATGATATAAATGTATATAAAATTATTTATATTAAAAAGAGCAGCATAGGGGAAAAGCAGAAGATTTATGTAAAAGCTATAAAAAGAGAAATATTTGATTTAAAAGCCAAACGTATTCATGATTCGTATACACGAAGCTTTACGGGGGAAGAATATTTCAAATTAGTATTTAAAGGTAGCGGTTATAACTTTAAGTTGTTGAGCAAAGTTTATGCATCCAGATTTGAAAACTTAGGTGAAGGTGACTCAAGATTAGAATTACTTAAAAAAGGACTAAAACGTTATAAATTAGAATTTGAGTATGATGAAAGAACAAAAACATTCTATCTACAATCTTTAGTTAAAAAAGAAGCAAAATATAGAATTGATACCAAAATTAATGCAAACAATGTTCAATTAGAAGAAGATGCATCAGATCGTTTTACTTATATTAAAGGTTACGGTGATTTTGATGAAAACAGCTCATATATGGAAGGTAAACTGCAAATTACCTATGTTCACCCTGTAGCAAAAGTAATAGGTGAAATACACGCACCACCTGTAATAGATGGTCGTATTAAACATGAAGATAAACTGAAAGAACGAATGGAAAAAATTATAAATGATAGTATAAAAATTTCAGTTTCTACTGATTTTATACATCTTGAATCATATAAAGAAGCTAAACCTATGCCTGGTGATATAACTGTTTTAAAAGATTCGGTAAATAACATAAATGACGAAGTAAGAATTGTTGAAATTACAACTAAACGTGATGTGAATAACAAGGTAATAAAACAAGATGTAATACTAGGTGACTTTTCTTTAAAAGAAAGGCGTAAGAAGATGAGTAGAAATGCTGCAAAATATGTTTCAAATTTAGAAATTTCTTCTACTGAAACACCTGGTAAAAAAGAGAGACTAAGAATAAATGATATGAATAGATCGATAAAAGCAATCAATCATTTATATCAAGAAAGCATACCTAAACCAGACACAAAAGGCACTACTATTAAAACTAAAAATGGAACTATTACAGTAGACTTTACACCGATATCTAGTATTCGGCATGTAAAGTCTATTTATGTTATAGGTGATTCCGTTGCAAAAGGATCAGGTGCTAAAGAGAATTTTGGCCAAATGTTAGCCAAGAAAATAAATGCCAAAGTAACTAATGGTGCTATTAGTGGTGCTACGATGACTATAAATAAAGCAAATAGTATATATGAACAAGCATTAAAGGTAAAAAATAGTGATTTAGTAATTATTCAAGGAACAGATGATGATTGGCTATTAAATGGCGGTATAGCAATTGGTGAAGATAAATCAGATTTAAATACTTATTACGGAGCCTTTTATCAAACCGTAACGGCAATAAAAATTAACAATCCCAACTGTAAAATAATTTGTATGACACCTACAAGACAATGCCCAGTGGATGGAACAAAAATAAGACGTAGGGATACTGACAGAAACAAATTAAATTTTAATCTGAAGGACTACGTCAATAGACAAGTAGAAGCATGTACGGAATTAAATATACCTGTTTTTGATGCATATAGGTTTAACAAAATGGATCCATATAATCCTGCTTATAGATCGAAAAATATGCCCGATGGTTTACACCCAAACGAGTTAGCTCATGAAGTTATCATGTATGAGTTAATAAAAAATTACTACAATTTTTATGATTAAAGGAGGATGAATAAATGACAGATGAATTAATAACAAGTTTACATTCTGTCTTTAATGAAGATTATATAAATCAGCATGAATTTAACTATCAAAAGTTAAATCGTTTTATACAAAACGTTAACTTATATATGTACACACATGGTAAGACAGATAAGAAGGCACATAATGCAGACCAAATAGTGTATCAAAGGCAATCCATTGCAGACTTTTATAAATATTTAGTATCGAGATTAAATAATTTAGTTGTTGGTCATAATGGCGATGGTATTAATGAAGTTAAAGATGCTAGAGTTGATAATCAAGGAATTGCGCACCCAACTTTACACGAGAGATTAAGGCATGAGAATTTGCATTATACAAAATTATTAGAGGAACTAAATGAAACGACTAAACAAAATCATCAAGAATTTTTAAATGCTGAATATCGTTTCGACCCACGAAATCAAGAAATGCAATTTATAACCGATTTATCACCAAGAACAAATGCAGTAATGCAGAGTTTTTGGATAGATTATAGAACGCATATTATTTATATGACACAAGCTAGACCAGGTGGACACTACATGTTAAGTAGGCTTAAACCTAATGGGCAGTTTATAGATAGACTATTAGTAAAAAATGGTGGGCATGGAACACATAATGCATACCGTTATATAAACGGGGAGTTATGGATTTATTCAGCAGTACTAAATGCTAATAAACAAAATAAATTTGTTAGGTTTAAATATAAAACAGGTGAAATTAAATATGAAGATGGAACTATGCAAGATGTATTACCAAATGTATTAAATAATAGGTACACATCTGCTATCTATAATTCTAAAGAAGAATTAATGATTTTTAGACGAGAATATTCACAACAAGAATATAAAGAGAAGAAATCATTGAATTTTATCGAAGTTAGAAATATTAAAGATATAGACAATAACTTAGATAAAGTACTTTTTAAATTTGATATACCAGCAGAATACACTAGCCCTACACAACCTATACAAGGTGTAACATATGACGAAGGTATTATTTATTGGTATACAGGCGATAGTAATCCTAAGATACCTAATTATTTACACGCATTTGATGTAAAGAATGGTAAGCATTTATGGAAACGTAAAGTTACTATTGGTGGTATAGATGGCAACTACGTTGGTGATTTCCAAGAAGCTGAAGGTATGGCCATGTATTATGATGAAGATACTGGCAAGAAAGCTTTATTACTTGGTGTGACTACTGGACCAGGTAACAATAGGCATCATGAAATACATTCAATTGCACAAAGAGATTTAAATGATAGTTTGAAGAATAGAGCGACACCAGTATCAATGACAGATACAGGAGGTAGAGCCAAACCTTTACCTGCTCAAGGTTTTAGTCAATTAAGTAATGTAACAGAAATTGGTCACTATTATATGTATACAGGCGATACATTAAATATTAAAGACTTCCCAATAGATAAAGAATGGCGAGGTTATGGATGGTTTTTTGATGTATTACCAGGCGATATTAATGGGGTAGTAAGACAAGTTTTAACAAGATCATCATTTGGACGTAATACCATGATTTTTATGAGGAATGTTGATGTATTTACAGGTAAATCTTCACGAGGATGGAGTTATGTGAAAACTTACGGTGAAATGTGGGAAACACCACCAAAAAGTATTAAAACATTAGATAAGTTAAATGTTCCTGGATTAGAAATATATTTAACTGCTGAGGACACAAAACGTTTTATTGATTTCCCCAAAAATTACAAAGGTGTTGCAGGTTTTGTATATCTTAGAGTTAAGTTATCGGAGAACCAATATAAAGAATATTTATTCAGAAATAATATAGTTGCCCCTCCAGAAACTTTAGAACGTACAACACAAGGCAATAAAAAATCAGCTTGGTATACAAATTCGGGAAGTTTTAAGGAGGTTGTATGATGAAAGAAGAAGCATTTTTAAAAGACGATAATATAATTCCGTTAGAAGTTACTTCTCAATATAATAGCCTATTAGATACCAATATTCGATTTTACAATTCGGATATTGGTACTTCTGTATTAAATTTTATGGTTACGAAAAATAAAAGTCCCTTTGAAATCAGTTTAAATAATGCTAAAGCTACAATAGATTTAAAAACTGAAGATTATGGGGCTGAAACAGGCGCTCATATATCAGATGATTTAAATATTATTGATCCATTTAATGGACGACTTTCTTATACATTGCCAGATGAATTTTTAAAGTATAATGGAAAAGTTAAAGGGCAAATTTTCTTCACGCAAAACGGTAGTAATAACACTATTGTCATGCGTGAATTTTCATTTACAATCGATAATGATCAAATTAGTGATTTTGATGGAGTTACTAAGTTAACTTATATAAAGACGTTAAAAGATGAAATGGCTATTTTTAAAAATGATATATCAAAATTTAAAAAAGTATTAGGCGATGCTCCATCTATAGTAAATGGAATAGAGCAAATGGTAAGCCAGGGTATTAGGAACATTGAAAGTAAATTGAACAAAGTAGTTGAAGAGCTAAATAATGAAATAATTAATAAACAAGAAATCTTTGAAAATGATAAAAATGTATTTATTAAAGAAGTACAAGATTATCAAGAAGAACTAGTTTACGAATTTAATAAAATAAAGCAAGACGTTAAAAAGTCAGGACTACTTACAAATGAAGATGTTTCTGATTTTCAAAAATCTAAAATAACCACTGATACAGGACTAGCAGAAAGTTATAGTGATGTATCAATACAAAGCATATTAAACGAAGTGAAAACTACTAAAATAGTACATGTAAATAATGCAACAGATGCACCATCATTTAAGTCTATAGATGCTGGTGATGAAACAGAAGAAGTTAAAGACAATGATGCTAGAGTTGATGATGAGTATAACGAAATAGACGAAGACATTGATAATTTATCTAGTCCACAGATACAAAAAACGTACGACTCGGGATTATTAATTGTATATAAATCTGAAAATAACGGTAGAGCTATATGGTACCCAGATGATAATAATGAAATTTACACATGCTATTTAAAAGATGATACTTGGTTAAGTTGGTTTAAAGTAAATGATGAATCTATAACAAAGGATTTTATTGAGTCACTTATTAATTCAAAAACTTCTGAGCATAAAGAGTTCATTGAAAACCACTTTAATTCAATACAAAAACATAAAATTACAGATTCAGAAGGGCAAACAATTAATGTGAACTTCGATT
>ERZ1023497.421-NODE-421-length-10848-cov-115.943111_pt1 | contig 10848 bp, 12 predicted proteins | sample MGYA00380543_ERZ1023497 | MGnify/ENA primary metagenome ERZ1023497 (study PRJEB33173, sample SAMEA4830384) | metagenome | study: EMG produced TPA metagenomics assembly of the PRJEB25223 data set... | reverse complement strand
GAAAGTAAATCTATTATTTCTAATCTGCTTGGATCAGATAAAACTTTTAATATTGATGCTAGTTCTTGATAAGACATAGCCATACCTCCCTTACTTTATATAGATTATCATCTATATATATAATTGTCTATGTAATTTGTTCTTGTGGATCTATGGGATTGAGGAATGAGAAAAAACCGCATCATCTACCGATAAGCAGAACCATATAATAAATAATCCTGAAAATCATATAAAGATAATAAACGTGATACTTTTAAAGTGATTTTATTCTTGTTCTTTATAACTAAGATTTAAATAGATAATGATAGACTTTTTGTCTTTTGATACGACGTCATAAAGGTCTTTTGAATAATCGAATTCTTTATTATTGATTTTATGTTTCCAATTACTAATCCCTTTAAGATATCCATAATTATTGAATGCTTGTTTTGTGATACTATTGGCTAATATTTGACGTGTATAATTTTACATATCAGGACCTGTCTGACAAATTTCATTGTTTAAAAAATAAGTTGAATAATTGCAACAATGATTAAAATACTTATAATCCATTTTTGTATGAAGTTGGGGGTCTTTTTACTTAATTTCAAACCTAAGGGAGCAAAGATAATACTCCCTATTATTAGAAATAGTGCGTCTTCAAAAGGAACAAGCCCCTGTATAAGTTTAATGATATAGGCACCGATTGAAGATATAAAAGCAATTACTATACTATTAGCAACCACCGTATTTATTGATAATTTAAATAAAACAAACAATATTGGAATAATAATAAAAAGCACCGTCTACGCCCAATATACCCGAAATGATACCAATGAAAAGGCCTATAATAACTAATAAAGGTTTATTAAAAGAATATTCCTCTGAACGAGATTCGACTTTAATAAACATTAATATCAATGCATGTAAGGCAATGATAATATAAACTACATTTACAAATGTAGCGTCAAATAAATTTGCTAGAAATGCACCTAACATGCTCCCAATAATCATACCTTGCCTATGCAAATAACTAGTTGAAGAGAACTCCACTTTCTTGCTTTTAAAGAGCCACTTAAAGTACTAAAAAAGACTTGGCTAGAAGTAAGTCCTGATACAATATATGCACTATATCCAGGAACCCCAAATAGTGGTGGCAACAATAACATGGCTCGATAAATAATAATAGCACCACCTATACCTACTAAACCAGATATAAAGCTTTTATTATTTGATAAAACCGGTCTTACCAAGTTAATGTGCTAATTTCATTGTTTTTTTAAGGATAAGACCTAATTTAGTATTACTCTGAAAATACTAAACTAGGTCTTATATTTTTTCGATATTGGTCGAATATATAAATAACAAATGTATGAAATAATTAATAATTCTAAGATGATTATATAAATAATTTCTGTTAAAAATAAGCATATAAGGCTATTTATTAGAACAATTGCTGTCATAAGAACTATATTTTCATTACTTTTGTGAAATTGAGTATCTAGAAGGATAGCTAATAAAAATACTAAAAAGGCTATCACATATCCCACAATTTCTGTTGTTAATAATTCTTCACTTGACAATGATTTATTCATAATCATGAAAATAAAATCTAAAGAATAAATAATGAAGAGGTGTAGATAAGCCGTTTTAAAGCCTGTGGAGTTTTGCAGTTCCTCAGTTAAACTATATTTATAATGTAATGTATAAATGATAAATAAACTGATAATAACTATAAAACTTAATATATCATTAATATTTAGATTTAGACTTTCTACTGTATCAATCATCCCTACGATACCCTCACCAAACAATAAAATTATAAATAAACTTAATCTTTCAGTTAAGTGTGTAAAGTATACAGGTTTTTCTTTGGATGTTTTATATAAAATACCCGGTAAAAAAGCTAATATTAAAATACCAGTAAAATAAATCCAAAAATTTATATTAGGTGATAAAAATATAGAAATAATAGAAAAAATTATAGCTGTGAATAGACCTGCGGTATACGTTAAAACAAGTTTTAATGTTCCAGCTTCTCTATGCAAAGTATAATTAATAATATATTGGAGTAAAATACTCATAAATATTATCGCAGTTATCACTACAAACGGCGTAAATGTTTCTTGAAAATTACTGTTAATAGACTTTGAAAGTAGTAATATGAGAAACATATCTGTAAATACAAAAATGTATTGATACCATTTCTTTTTAAAAAATCGATTTACTAAAAATGTTCTGTAAGTCCAAATAGCAAAAAATACAAGGAATAACATAAATGTCTTTCCTAAGCTTTCCAACGATACTAAATTAGAAGATATATGTTCAACAGTATGATTAATAGTAGATAGAACATATACAAAGACTAAATCAAAAAACAATTCGGACATACTAACTTCTTTCTTGGTCATTTAACAATCATCCTCTTTTTCTAATAATTTGAACTTATCATCTAAAGTTTTTAAAGCTTGATCGATAAGTTCCTTTTGTTTAATTAGATTTTCTTGGTGTTCGATAAATATTTTTTTCCTTTCTAAAACTGTAGAGCGTCCTTGATCATAAAGTTCAGCTATTTCTTTTAATTTGGAAACAGGCATGTGTGTTTGACGCATACATTTTATGAATTCTAACCAATACAAATCTTCAACCTTAAAATCACGGTAACCATTGTTATCTCTTTCAATAAATGGAAATAGGCCTGATTTATCATAATATCTAATAGTATGCTCACTTATACCGACAATTTCAGATGCTTTTTTTACGTTCACTATTTTACCTCCTTAGCACAAGAAGAGGCAGCTCTGTATGGCTACCTCTCATTTATAAACTTATTTTTTGATTAATTATTTGAAAATTTTAAGCAGTTAAATTTAGGATTAATGTATCATAATTTGATTCAATAATTGCTTTAAATCCAAAAGTAGATTCTAAATCATTTTTTAGTCTGTTGATATCTTTATAATTTATTTTCCAGATATTTGAAACCAATAAACCAATGCCCTGTATATCATTATGATATAAATTATTTTGATGAGAAAGTTCAATAATTGCTTTTGCTAAAGATTCAACATAGTTATCTACATTTATATATGTTTCTTTTTCATCTATGACTTTTTCTTTGGTAATAATACTTATAGTTGTAGTATCCCCATTATAAGAGGCTAAAAAATAATACATAAAATACTCCTCCTTATTTAGCGTGTTGTATAACCACCATTTGCAAATAAAGTTTGTCCATTAATCCACCAACCATCTGTTGTTAAAAACTTAATAATTGGTGCAATATCATTGATATCTGTTAATTGATTGTGTAATGCTTGTGATTTATGAAACTCTACGGCTTCATCGCTTTCTTGAGGGTAGAAGAAAGGTGTGTCCATTGGACCAGGTGCAACTGCATTAACAGAAATACCTCTATCCATAAATTCTTTTGACGCAGCACGAGTATAGTGTTCAATAGGTGCTTTCTCACCAGCATAAGTAGAATAATAACCCGTATATGCAGCAAGTAAAGATGTTGCAAGTGTTATAATTTTTCCATTATCATTCATATGTTTTTCTGCATATTGTATAAAGAAATAAGCCGATTTAGCATTAATAGCTGACATAGTGTCAAACTCATCTTCAGTTATTTCAGAAATAGGTTTTTTGAGTACTTTACCAACAGTGTTAATTGCAATATCAACTTTTCCAAAAGTAGATTCAGCGTGCTTAAATAAAGCTTCCACATTTTTTACTTCTGTGAGATCTCCGGAAAATAAAGTTCCCTCTGAACCCAATGATTTAATTTCAGCTAATGTTGCCTCAGCGTGTTGCTTACTATTATCATTATGGTGATGTACAACAATTTTTGCGCCTTCTTTTGCGTAAGACTTACTTAACAAAGCACCTAAATTTTTGGCACCACCAGCAATTACAACGACTTTACCATTTAATGATTCATATTTACTCATCTTATTACCTCCTCTTTAAGTATAATTAAACAATACACCTTAGAGTACAATATCAAGCAAGTGATAAATAAATTTATTTAAAAGGATCTAAAAGTTTCACTGAATAAAAAGATTGGATATTTTATTCGTCCAATTTTTATTGATTCTTCAAAAAATAATAAGTTCCTTATTTTTTCAATTTGTTTACTATAGGTACTATTTTTAATGATAAATATAATAAATCATAATTTATATCTTTATATAGATTATCCATTTATTTCACGAAAAATTGACTTTTAAATTTTTTACAGTAAAATTAATATAAAATATAGGCGATGAGGTTCACCAAAACCGTTAAAAATTAATGACTCCTGTTGATATTGGTATCAACAGGAGTCATTTTTTAGTTAGGAGGATAAAATGAATAAACAAAAAACAGGGATTACACTAGTTATTAAATGAATATCTATAAAAAAATCTATAGCTGTTTCAAGAAGAAAAATCATTAAGATTATGAAGACCAACGAGGTTATTTCATTATATATCAAAGCGCGATGTTAACATAAAAAGCAAAATTATGATGAACAATTGATAGATAATAGACTTAATAGAAAATATGCGATGGAATTTATTGTAAGTCATTTAACTTATGTAAAAGTAACGAATAAATCGCATTATATATGCTTATTTATTGATCTATTTAATAGAGAAATTATCCGTGTGAGTACTGGTAGATATAAAAGTGCAGAGCTTGTAATAAGGGCATTATTTAAATTATGTGCATCGTAAAAAAGGGATCTTTTAGTTAGTATACCGAGTGAATTTAGTTATGCTACTAATTTCTATCTATTTGGCTATATTATCAGCACACCAAAACTTCTTGTAAAGATACAAGGTGAGACTCTTTCAGGAAAAGATTTTACCGATGAAATTGAAATTGAAATCCAAAGGTTTAAACTGAGCTATAATCCTATCAAAGCGGAGGTTACATTATTTGCTTAAAATAAAGAAATACTCATAAAAAAACCGCATCATTTACTGATAAGCAGAACTCGTCAAGAGATGGCAGATAAGATAGTTTTAGCACTCTGTAATTTTAGGTATAAGGTATATTATAACCGTTTTAGTCTACCCAGCCACACACAACCAGTATTCTGTAACTAATGTTATAGTTAATATATGTGGAATGTCTTTTAATTCTTTATCACTCATTAATTCCTTAACTGTTTCATTTAAAACTAATGCAGCATAAAAACCAATGTCCTTAACACTTAAATCTAAGTCATTAACTTGTTTTTGTTCTTGCTTAATTTTTTTAACCATTTAGATTAAGTTTTCTACTACTTTTGAAATTACTACTACATAATTGAAATGTAACTTATATGCCCCTTTAATTAAGTACTATCTTATAAAACTTGACAATAAAAAGCACCACCCAATGATATGTGAACATTCCTATTCATTGGGTGGTGCTTTTTGTATGTTTAATTAAAAGAATAATGAATTTATGACTTTAAAAAATGAGGAAAATAATTGAAAGATATCTCCAGACATAAGATACAACCACCTTTCTTTTTATACATGTTTAAATTTAATCGTTTTGAGTAGAAGTGAGTGTTTCACTTTGAACTAAATCATCAGCTAAATCGTACCAGAATTGTTGTAGTTCTTTTTGATTACGCTTTGTATCTGTACTATCTTGACCCACAAAATCGACATGATCCCAGTCGTGTTTTGTTGGTGTTACTTGCCAGATACCTTTTTGATTAACATCTGTTGCTTCTGTATAAGCTTGATTAAATGGATGTTGAGATGAAATTACAGAAACAAGTCCATCGTTTTCTCTCCATTCTTTCTCAGGTGCTTTACCAATGACATTTGCAGTAGCTGTGAATGGTAAGAAAAGATTATAGTCCGCTTTATATTTACCCGATAATGTAGGGTGTGTTGCTTCACCTGTATACGTTTTGTATACGATATTAGGATTGAGTGATGTTTTACGATTAAGATCTGTGGCACCATCACGTGTTAAATCGTAAAAAGCATTATCTTTTGTTTGCCATAGTTTAGAAGATTTAGCTCGTGAAAGGTATGATAAATAAGATTCTCCAGGTTGTTGTTTTAAACCCCATTGAGATAGACCGAAGTCTACACGAGAGTATTTATTACCAAATTTTTTACCTAGATCAAACGCAATTTGACGAACAATGGGCTCATTACCCAATTTATCAGAGGCGTGTGTACCATTATGTGGTGTACCTAATGTGGTAATTGAGGAAACCATATTATCGTGCCCCCCCTGTAATAAAGGAGAAATATCGCCACCATGTGTCTTTTGATATGCAATTTCTTCTTTACTACCATTTCTTAATAATTCTTCTAATTGACGAATAGTTTGACCGCCCATACTATGTCCCACTAGATGTACTTTTTGGCCAGGTTGCCAATCTTGATAAACGCCTTCATATGTTTTGCCATAACGTTCATGTCCATATCTTTCAGCATGAGCAGCACCATAATCTACAGTACCACCTTTAATGTAATAATAAAGCTCTACCGCTCTATCATAGTTACTACCAAATGCACTAATGCTTGCTTCATAAGAATTATATCCATTTTCTTCCAAATATTGTCGGATATTTAGTTTGTCTCCACCCCAATAGTGTGATAAGACACTGGGGTTAATATCATCAGTAAAGCCATTAAAACCATGAACTAGAATAATAGGATCTTGGTTTTTGTACTGGGTTTGTTTAGCAACTTTATTAGTCTGATCTTTAGTTGTTGATGAAGATTGTGTTCTATTTTGATTATTTACTGTGGGAACTGTATTATTTTTTAGTGCATCTAAATCGGTTTGTTCATCTTTTTGACTTTTAGAGTCTTTGTTTGCGAGTTTTTCATTGGCTATACTATTATCTGAAATGTCTTCCGTGTTCATGTCTGCACGTGATGTCATTGATGTTTTGATATCTTCTTTTTCAGTCATATTTAGTGTTTTCTTTGTTGTGTCTGCTAGTATTTCAGCATTTGCGCTAGTTTCATTTGATGACGCTTTATTAATTTTAATTTTTTTTAATTCAGTAGATGTATCATCTTTTTTAGGTACGTCGTCTTGTTTTGGTGTTTGAACTTTAGTAATAGATGCATGTTCTTTTGTTTCAACTGAAGGTGTATACTTTTGAGATATTGTATTTTCAGTACCAGATGATGCAGTTGATTGGTCTCTTGTAATTTCTTCTTTTGATATTTCAGGCTTTTGAGAATTGTTGTTTTCATTATCTGATGATGTAGCTTCTTGAGATGATGCATTTTGGGAGTTTGCTTTAGAATTTGTTTCAGTTACTTGCTGCGTTTTACCCGCCAATGGCTCTGTAGTTAAATTTTGTTCAGGATTAGACATTTCATTAGTTGAAATTGTATCTTTGGAGTCGTTCTCTCTCTCAATTGGTTTAGTTTTATTATGTATGCTTAAGGAATTATCAATTTCATCATTATTATTATGTGACTCAGTAGTTGATGATTCTGTTGATGAAACCTTTTCTATATGGGTGCTTTGATGATTATACCCAATAGATTGTACTGTAGCTGTATGAGGATTTCCCACTTCATGTTTTGTTTCTGCTGCTTGTGCAGTGAGACCTCCCATGAATAATAATGACGTTACCAAGGTAGATGATAGGCCTACACTAAATTTACGAATACTATATCTATTTTGTCTTACCTTCATAAAAAATCACCTCTATTAATTATTTTTTTAATATAAACTAGATAAAAATATTGATAATTATACGTGGAATAAATCCGAACATCTTACTAAATACCACACCAATATTATCCAAAGTAATCATCCTTTCTTAACTTATAAAAATGGAAACGCTTTCAATGGCGATGAAAAAAATTTACTATATGTAAAATAAAGATACATATGAGATAAACAATCAACGTTGTTGATTAAAATTATATAAATTATATCGATATATGAAAACGTTGTCAATAATTTATTTAAATCATATAAGGAATATTTATTTTAAAGGCATATAAAATTAATACGGATAATAAAATATGGAATAAAAGTATATAAATATAACAATGTGTCTACTCTTAAGAAAAGTTAAATTTATGTATTTAGATGAATATCTATATATTTTAAGTAGAACATCCAAATAGAATTAACTGAAAGAATTCATAAATGAATCAACAAAAAATATTTACCAATTAGAAATATACTATAAATTATAATAAGGATGTAAATTTAATTTACAAAAGTTCATTTATTAACGCTAAGAAATTATAATTTTAAAGTTATAAAAGTTATGTATCTATAAATCAAATTAATAATCTTCTCACCTTCATCATTATAGTGTTCAACCTCAATAGCATTTGTAATTATTTCGTGGAAAAAGGTTATTCTCTACTATGCTAGGTTAAATATAAATAGTAATTGTACGTCATCTGTTTTAATACTTGTCAGATTATTAAAACAAAGATATAAAAATTAATATGTAAAGTAAATAATATTTCTTTCACTATACTAGAAGTAAACCTTATAGAATTAAATCAAAAGAAGATTTTTCAATTCTATCTACTTCAATAATTGAAATTATAATTAAAAATGATCTTAATATAATCAATATGTAAAATTCAATATTATTATCAGAATAATAGTTAAGAGACATTTAAATAGGGTAAATACACTTTAGAATACAAATTTTAACATGAATGCCGTGAAAGAATGACGATTTAATAAAATAATTGAAATTATGACTTTTAATTTATAAGCTGAAAGGATTGAATATTATGGCTCGTATTTTACTAACTGGTGCTTCTGGATACATTGGAAGTAATTTGATGAAAAAATTAAAAGCTGAAAATGAAATAATTGCTATTTCAAGAAGTATAGAAAATAAAGTAGATGAGAAAAATGTAACCTGGAAGAAAGCAGATATATTTTCATTAATTGATGTTGAAAATGTTATGAAAGATATTGATATTGCTATTTACTTAGTCCATTCAATGATGCCGAATTCTAAGCTTACACAAGCTAAATTTGAAGATATGGATTTTTTATTAGCAGATAATTTTGGAAGAGCTGCTAAAAAAGAAGGTGTTAAGCACATCATTTATATGAGTGGTCTTGTACCAAAAGAAGATAACCTTTCTCGACATTTAGAGAGTCGATTAGAATGTGAAAAAGTACTTGGTTCATATGGTGTGCCAGTAAGTACACTTAGAGCAGGTTTAATAGTAGGATCGAACGGCTCTTCATATCCAATTTTAAAAAAATTGACACAACGATTACCATTATTGTTGTTACCCAAATGGGCAAATAATATTACGCATCCTATCTATATTGATGATGTCATCAATTCAATTACTAAAGTCGTATCAAGAAGGCCTAAACTAAATGAATCAATTGATGTTGGTGGTCCAGATGAGTTGACATATAAGGAATTATTTAAGCAAACGGCTAGTGTTTTAAATAAAAAAATGCCAATGTTTAATTTGCCTATTATACCTTTAGTCCTCTCTAAATACTGGATAAGACTTATTAGCGGTGAAAAGAAAGAAATTGTTTATCCTCTTATGGATAGTTTAGTTCATGACATGCGAATGGATAATAAAAATTATATAGAAGGAATATCCGATGGAAAAACTTCATTTAAAGAAAGTGTCAAACTAGCATCAAAAAATGAATCATCTAGTAAGAAAAAGAAAAACAAAAGTAATACGATAAAAAATGTAAAATCTGTTCAGAGGCTGCGAATACCTAATCATATGACTATAGAAGATGTAGCAAATGATTATATGGAATGGTTAAATAATCTTAATAATAAAATAATCTCTACTAAATACATTAACGGTAGATACATGATTTCACTTTTTCCTATAAAGAACCCTATATTAATATTAGAAAAGTCGGACTCCCGTTCAGATGTAAATAGGCAACTTCTCTATATAACTGGGGGAGGATTTTCAAAAAATAAAAATAAAGGTAGAGCGAGAATGGAGTTTCGTAGAGTACTAAATAAAAATGAATGTATAGTAGCTATTCATGAATATGAACCTACACTTCCATGGATTATTTATAAACTAACGCAAGCAAGAATACACTTATATGTTATGACTTTATACAATATACATCTAAAATCAATAGAATATAAAGTTAATAAATTGAATTTAGATAAGATTTAATATCTTTGAATCATAGTGAATATTCAAGGGGGTATATACATGAAAATCTATATTACATTCTTAAAAATTTTAAGGTTTTTTATAAAACAATTTTTAAAAATTTATTGGACTATATGCGGAATAGTATCTTACGTTTTGATCAAATATAAAAAAATTAAGCTAATACTATGTTTAAAGTTGTTATTAAAGGGTAATATGGGATTAAGAGACTAGAGCTCTTGTCATAATAAGTGAAAGCGAGTTGAAGGATTAATTCCTTGCTCGCTTTTTATAAAACTAAATAAATGAAAATTACTTATTTAGCGTACTTTATTATAAACAAACTATTTAAAGTGTTTTAATTAAAAAAGTTTTCAATAAAATAACACCCCACTAATCAGTGCGGTGAAAAGGATTTCTAAATATGTGTTGAATAGATAACAGATATAAAACATTCAACCTTAGTCTATTATATATCAAAAAAAGATAAATTTAAATAAAACAGCCTATTTTTTATATAAAAGCCTATATTAATATTTAAATGTAAATAGTCTTTAACTTATATATTGAAAATTTTTTTGATTGAAGAATAACATGACTAATAGAGATGTGCAACCTCTAGAGATAAAAACAAAGTACGTTAAAAGAGGAGAATAATTATGAATGTAATTGAAACAATAAAAACCATCATAAAAGTGATAACACCATTTATCGGTGGTAAATTTATAGGTAAATTTGCAGTGAAAAACGCGAGAAAAGATTA
>ERZ1023497.420-NODE-420-length-10876-cov-123.908788_pt1 | contig 10876 bp, 10 predicted proteins | sample MGYA00380543_ERZ1023497 | MGnify/ENA primary metagenome ERZ1023497 (study PRJEB33173, sample SAMEA4830384) | metagenome | study: EMG produced TPA metagenomics assembly of the PRJEB25223 data set... | reverse complement strand
CATCTATTTCCATACGACAGCTTAATGTTAAGCGGTCTACATCTGGATTCAATGAACAAATACCATTACTTAAACGATGTGGAATCATCGGTATTACTCTATCTACTAAATAGACACTTGTAGCACGATCATATGCTTCTTTATCTAATGCGGAATTTTCAGTGACATAGTAACTAACATCCGCAATACTAACCGTTAATTGAGTATTACCATTAGATAATTGCTGCACACTAATCGCATCATCTAAGTCTTTTGCATCTGCACCGTCAATCGTTATAGTGAGTTCATCTCGTAAATCACGTCTACCAGTAATTTCTGACGGTTTAATTTCATCTGGTACTGCTTCTGCCTCTTCTAACACTTTATCAGGAAATTCAATTTCTATACCATGTTGATAAATAATAGATAAAATATCTACACCTGGATCATTCTTGTGTCCTAAAATAGCAGAAATATGACCTTCTGGATTAGAATTGTCATCGGCGTATTTAGTAATTTGTACTAACACCTTATGACCATCAATAGCACCTAAATTTTGACCTTTAGGAATAAAGATATCTTGCATAATACGTTTATCATCTGGTAGCACAAAGCCGAAGTGACGTGCTTCACTGTAAGTACCTACTACTTGTGTAACTGAATGTGTTTCTATAGATTTTACTTCACCTTCAGTTTTCCCTTTATGTTCACCACGTGAGTTTTGTACTTCTACAAGGACCGTGTCACCATCCATCGCTCTGTTAATCTTAGTAGGTGGAATAAAGATATCATCCATTTCACTATCTTCTGGGCGTAGAAAGGCAAATCCTTTTTTATTTTGGCTTAGCTTACCTTTTACTAATGCCTTCGTTTTTTGTTTCGAAGCTACTTTTCTTTGGTATCTATCTGTTTTAGTTCTTTCTATTAAACCAGTTTGTTCTAGTTCAACTAGCACCTTTATTAAATCTCTAAATGAGTCGGCACTGCTTAAACCTAATGCATCTTGGAAATCTGACACTGACATTGGTTCATAGTCAGGTTGTTTAATGATTGTTTCAATAGATTGCTTTAAATTCATCATGCCCCTCCTTTCTATATTTTAATTTTAAAATAATTATTCAGACCAATCTAACGATTCTAAAAACTTGAGAACATCTTCAAAAAGTTGTTCTTTTTCTTTATCAATAGTAATGACATGACCAGAGTTGGCATACCATTTTATTGTTTTATCATCCGATTCGCTTTCATTGTATATAATATTAGCTGAATCAGTATTAATCATTTGATCCAATTCGCCTTGTGCTACAAAGATTGGATCCATCACTTCATCAACATGATCGCGTACATCTTGAATTTGTCCTTGTAATTCTTTCAATGTCTCAGTTGGTTTGAAAGCGGACATTTCAGCTTCTATCGTTGAAGCATCTTTACCTTCATACTTTTTAAAGGTACGTGCATAATCTAATACACCTTCAAACATAGAACCTTCAGTCTTAATGTACATAGGCGAACACATGGTTACAATACCCTTTACATCTCGATTTAAGCTTATTTTTAATGCATAACACCCACCTAGTGATATACCTGCTACCGCAATTTCATCATAGCCTTTATCGACTAAATAATCGTATGCATCCAAGGCATCCTTATACCAAACATGTGGGCTGGACTTTAAAATTTCTTCTGGGGGAGCTGCATGTCCTTCATATTGAGGTGCATAACAAGTATAACCTTGTTTTTGTAAAAAACGCCCCATCTGTCTAACATCTGCAGAGTTACCAGTAAAGCCATGTAATAATAAAACAGCACGATTACTTTCTTCAAATAAGAAAGGTTCTGGAAGTTTAATTTGCATTTTGTTCAATCCTTTCACTGTCATGTCACATAGTTTTGCCACCTTGGCACTTTATGTTTTATCATCATGATGAGCTGTTTAGCTTCTCAAGTACTATTATAAATAAAAAAGCCCGACTTTAACATTGTCGGACCTTATATACCCAAATATGTTATGCCTAACATTAACAAGAAGAAAATGATAGACAATACAATTGTTAATCTATGCAAGAATAAATCGACACCGCGTTGCTTTTGTTTACCAAATAACTGCTCTGCACCACCACTAATTGCGCCAGAAAGTCCATTACTTTTTCCTTCTTGGAGTAATACAACAGTTACTAATGCAATACAATCTATAATTAATAGAACTATTATTAACGAGTGCATAAACATTGTCCTCCATTCATTATATACGAAACGCATTATATCACACGTTCGTCTATTTTATCAAATACCTATCGATTAAACGTACTTTTTCGTTTGATTGATACTACTAACATATATATTGCGATAAGCGTAGAAGCAACTAACACAATAATCAGTGGTAAAGTACTTAATACTGACTTAGCATCACTGATAGCTTGTAAGACTACAGAAACATTAATCAAATTATATAAAACATTAGTCGTGAATGCCGCAAACATAAACCACCATAAATACGTGTGACGATTCCAAATAGCTATAATACCTGCTAAATATGCTAATACATACATAACACCTGTGTATTGAAAACTATTACGGATAGTACCAATTGCATTGTCAGTCGCTTTTTGCCCACTATTTGTCAACAATTGTCGCACTACACTATCATCTAAAACTATGAAATTGTGAATAGCAGAAAGTATTGCCAATATTAGCGAACTATATGCGATAAAGTGTGCTGTCTTTGTTACTCTAGACTTTTGATTTTCATCCATTTCCAAGTACTCCTTAAGATATTTCCATACTTTATTATATCAGTTTCAAAGTTAAAGATGAATAATTCTGATAGAAACTTTCCATATTGATGCAAAAATAAACACGTAAGTCGATTGACCTACGTGTTTATCCGCGTGAACTCATTTAATTTAAGCTATATTATTTAGATAAATTATAGAATGCTTTAAGTCCTTTGAACTTAGCTGTTTCGAATAATTCATCTTCGATACGTAATAATTGGTTGTATTTCGCAATACGGTCTGTTCTTGATAATGAACCAGTTTTGATTTGACCTGCATTTGTAGCAACTGCAATATCAGAAATTGTTGTATCTTCTGTTTCACCAGAGCGGTGAGAAACTACAGCTGTGTATCCAGCTTTTTGAGCCATTTCAATAGCTTCAAATGTTTCAGTCAATGTACCGATTTGGTTAACTTTGATAAGGATTGAGTTACCAATTCCTTTTTCGATACCTTCTTCTAATTTAACAGTATTTGTAACGAATAAATCGTCACCTACTAATTGTACACGGTCACCAATACGATCAGTTAGAACTTTCCAGCCGTCCCAATCGTTTTCATCCATACCGTCTTCAATAGTAATGATTGGATATTTATTAACTAATTCTTCTAAGTAATCAACTTGCTGTTCAGCAGTAAGTTTCGAACCGTTTTCACCTTCGAATTTAGCATAATTATATACGCCATCTTCAAAGAATTCTGATGAAGCACAGTCAAAGCCTAAGAATACATCTTTACCTGGCTCTAAGCCTACTGCTTTAATTGCTTCTAAAATAGTTTCTACTGCATCTTCAGTACCTTCGAATTTAGGTGCAAAGCCACCTTCGTCACCTACTGCAGTTTCTAAACCACGGTTTTTAAGGATTGATTTCAAGTTGTGGAAGATTTCTGCGCCCCAACGTAATGATTCTTTAAATGTAGCAGCGCCTACTGGTAAAATCATAAATTCTTGGAATGCGATTGGTGCGTCTGAGTGAGAACCACCATTTACGATATTCATCATTGGAACTGGTAATTCTGTACCGTTAAATCCACCTAAATATTTATAAAGTGGTTGTCCTAATAAATCAGCAGCTGCACGCGCTACAGCGATAGATACACCTAAAATAGCGTTTGCTCCTAATTTACCTTTGTTTTCAGTACCGTCTAATTGAATCATCATTTTATCAATAGATACTTGATCTAAAGCTGAGAATTCACCTTCAACGATTTCTGGTGCAATAATTTCATTTACATTTTCTACAGCTTTAGTAACACCTTTACCTAAATAACGTGATTTATCTCCATCACGTAATTCAACTGCTTCGTGTTCACCTGTAGAAGCACCTGAAGGTACTAATGCACGTCCGAATGCACCACTTTCAGTTAATACTTCAACTTCAACTGTTGGATTACCACGTGAGTCTAAGACTTCGCGAGCATAAACATCTGTAATAATTGGCATGTTTGTTAATCTCCTTTTTCCTAAGTAGTTTAGAGTTTTTATTTTTGCACTTTCATTATAGCTTGATTCAACGTAAATATAAAATAATTTAATTATTGAAACAAACTGTGATTATGAAAACAAGTCATATGACTACCTTATCTAAGAAGATAGTCATAACTTATTATTCTTAAATCTTGGTTGTTTTCTTACTGTTATTTAGAATGATTGATTAACGTTTCACCAGTCATATCTTCTGGTTGTTGAACATTTAATAAATCTAATAATGTTGGTGCTAAGTCACCTAAGCGACCTGTTTCACGTAATGTGACACCTTCTTTAGTAACAATAACTGGTACTGGGTTAGTTGTATGTGTTGTCATAGGTTCATCGTTGTCAGTTAGTACCATGTCTGAGTTACCATGATCTGCTGTAATAATCGCATGACCACCCATGTCGATAATTTTATCTACGACTTCTCCTAGACATTCATCTACAGCTTCAATTGCTTTGATTGTAGGTTCTAACATTCCACTATGTCCAACCATATCTGGATTCGCAAAGTTCAATAGAATTAAATCTAAATCACCTTGGTTTAACTCTTCGATTAAAGCGTCTTTTACTTCATAAGCACTCATCTCAGGTTTTAAATCATACGTTGCAACTTTAGGTGAATCGATTAAGCGTCGACGTTCCCCTTCAAATTCGTCATTACGTCCACCACTCATAAAGTAAGTCACGTGTGGGAATTTTTCAGTTTCAGCAATACGTAATTGTTTTAAACCGTTATCTTGTGCTACTTCACCGATAGTATTTGTTAAATCTACTTTTTCAAAGACAATTTCTGCCGCAACATTATCATTGTATTTTGTAAAAGTAGCATAGTATAAGTCTTTCACTTGTTCTACTTTAAAACCATCAAATACTTTATTTGTGAATACTTCAGAAAGCTGTGCAGCTCTGTCTGGACGGAAATTGAAGAAAATCACTGAATCTCCATCATTCACACCATTGTTTTGGTCAGCAATAATAAATGGTTCTACGAATTCATCAGTAAGGTCTTTAGCATAGTTTGCTTCGACACCTTCTTTTGCAGTAGCAAATGTTGGTCCATCAATGTTGCGAATCGCATTATATGCTTTTTCTTCACGGTCCCAACGCTTGTCTCTATCCATTGCATAATAACGACCTGAAATAGATGCGAATTGACCGATACCAATTTCTGCAAATTTAGCTTCTGTGTCTTCGATAAATTTTAATGCTGATTTTTGATCAACGTCACGTCCATCTAAAAATGCATGAACATATACTTTATCGAGACCTTGTTTTTTAGCTAATTCCAATATTGCAAATAAGTGTTTGTAATGACTGTGCACACCACCATCTGACAATAATCCAAAGACATGTAGCGCAGAATTATTATCTTGTACGTGTGTTATCGCATTATTTAACACTTCATTGTCAAAAAAGTCACCGTCTTCAATAGACTTGTTAATACGAGTTAAGCTTTGATAGACAATACGTCCAGCACCAATATTCATATGACCAACTTCTGAATTACCCATTTGGCCTTCTGGAAGTCCTACATCCAAACCACTTGCTTCGATTTGTGTCGTTGGATATTGGTCAAAATAACGATCAAAGTTCGGTTTGTTAGCTAGTTTGACAGCATTTCCATGTTCACTTTCACGATTTGCAAAACCATCCAAAATGATTAATGCAGTTGGTTGTTTAGCCATATTATTTAGCACCTTCTAACAATTGTACAAAATCGTCGACTTTAAGAGATGCTCCACCTACTAATGCGCCGTCGATATCTGTTTCAGCCATGTATTCTTTAATGTTGTTAGGTTTCACACTACCACCATATTGAATACGAGTTGCGTCTGCTACGTCTTGGCTTGTAGCATCAGCGATTGTTGTTCTTACAAATGCACACATTTCATTTGCATCTTTAGCTGTAGATGATTTACCTGTTCCAATTGCCCATACTGGTTCATAAGCAATTACAACTTGTTTCAATTGTTCGTCTGATAAACCTTCAATAGCTTTTTTCACTTGATTACCTACAACTTCATTTGCTTTACCACTTTCACGTTCTTCATCTGTTTCACCTACACAAATGATTGGAGTCATGCCGTGGTTAAATACTGCATGTGCTTTTTTGTTAATTTCTTCATCAGTTTCGTGGAAAATGTCACGACGTTCTGAATGTCCAATAACAACAAATTTCACACCTAAATCTGCTAATGCTACTGGTGATGTTTCGCCAGTAAATGCACCATTATCTTCAAAATATGCATTTTGCGCACCGATTTGTAATCCTTGTGCTTTCCCTTCATTTACTAATGATACTAAAGCATCTAATTGAATTGTTGGTGCACAGATTACTGATTCAACTTCATTAGTATCTGGTAATGTTGGTAATTCATTGATAAAATCTTTAGCTTCTTGAACTGTTTTGTTCATTTTCCAGTTACCAGCAATAATTGGTTTTCTCATTACAATACACTCCTATTAATTGATTTATAATTATCCTTTAATATAACTATCAGTCATACTTAGTGCGGAATTTATTTATTGGCAATTGCTACAACGCCAGGTAATTCTTTACCTTCAAGATACTCTAGAGATGCTCCGCCACCTGTTGAAATGTGACTGAAATCATCTGCATAGCCTAATGAAATTGCTGCAGCTGCTGAATCGCCGCCACCAATAATAGTATTTGCATCTTTTAATTCAGCGATTGCTTCACAGACACCAATTGTACCTTTAGCAAAGTTACTCAATTCGAAGACACCCATAGGTCCATTCCATACTACAGTATGAGCACCTTGTAGTTGTTCTTTAAATAAGTCGACAGTTTTAGGACCAACATCCATCGCTTCTTGATCAGCAGGAATGTCATCTGTTGATACTACCGTAATCTCAGCATCATTTGAAAATTCTTTAGCGATTTTACAATCAACTGGTAAAACGATTTGGTCACCAGCACGCTCAAGTAATTCTTTAGCAAAATCGACTTTATCTTCTTCTAATAATGATAAGCCAATTTCTTTACCTTGTGCTTTAAAGAACGTATAAGACATGCCACCACCAATAAGTACTTTATCAGCGATTTTCAATAGGTTAGTAATCACACCTATTTTGTCTGAAACTTTCGCACCACCAAGGATAGCCACTACAGGCTTATCAGGGTTTTCTACAACGCCACCGATATATCTAATTTCTTTTTCCATTAAGAAACCTGCTACTGTTTCTAAATTAGCTGCAATACCTACGTTAGATGCATGTTCACGATGTGCTGTACCAAACGCATCATTTACAAAAACATCGCCTAATGAAGCCCAATATTTACCTAATTCAGCATCATTTTTTGATTCTTTTTTACCATCAACATCTTCAAAACGAGTATTTTCGACTAATAGTACATCGCCTTCATTTAATTCTTGAATAGCTTGTTCTAATTGTTCTCCACGTGTTTCAGGAACAAAAACCACGTTTTTATTTAATTTTGTTGATAATGCTTCGGCTACAGGTTTTAATGTTAATTCTTGTTTATCACTTTCTTCTTTTACTTTTCCTAAGTGTGAGAATAAGACGATTTTACCACCTTGTTCAACAATGTAATTAATTGTCGGTAAGGCTTGAACGATACGGTTATCGTCAGTAATTTCTCCATCTTTCATAGGAACATTAAAGTCAGCACGAACAAGTACAGTTTTACCTTTTAATTCTATATCAGAAACGATTTTTTTAGCCATTTAAACTACCTCCTTTTAATGGGACAATACAGTAAAATAAGCGGAGAAGCGTTTGTGCTCCCCGCTTACTCCTAAGCTTATAGTTAAAATTTAACAGCACAACAAGCTTGCTAAATTAATATTTAAACTAAAATTATTTAGCTTGTGATGCTAATTGTTCTAAAGTACGAACTAATTGTGCAGTGTAAGACATTTCATTGTCATACCAAGCTGCTACTTTAACCATTTGTTGGTTACCAACAGTCATTACACGAGTTTGTGTAGCATCGAATAATGAACCGTAAGTCATACCGATTACATCAGAAGAAACGATTTCGTCTTCAGTGTAACCAAATGATTCGTTTGAAGCATTTTTCATTGCACTATTAACGTCTTCAACAGTTACTTCTTTGTCTAATACAACTGTTAATTCAGTTAATGAACCAGTAGCTACTGGTACACGTTGAGCGCCACCATCTAATTTACCATCGATTTCAGGAATAACTAAACCGATTGCTTTAGCAGCACCTGTTGAGTTAGGAATAATGTTTTCAGCAGCTGCACGCGCACGACGTTTGTCACCTTTTCTGTGAGGAGCGTCTTGTGTGCTTTGGTCACCAGTGTAAGCATGGATAGTAGTCATTAAACCTTCTACTAAACCGAAGTCATCGTTTAATACTTTAGCAACTGGAGCTAATGAGTTAGTAGTACATGAAGCACCTGATACAACTGTTTCAGAACCATCTAATTCATTGTGGTTAGTGTTGAATACGATTGTTTTTAAATCACCTGATGCTGGAGCAGAGATTAATACTTTTTTCGCACCTGCGTCGATATGAGCTGATGCTTTATCTTTGTCTGCGAATAAACCAGTACATTCTAAAACAACATCGATATCTAAGTCGCCCCATGGTAATTTATTTGGATCTGGTTCTGAGAATGATTTAACTTCTTGACCATTTACACGGAAACCGTCATTTTCTACTTCAACTTCTCCTGTGAAACGTCCTTGCATAGTGTCATATTTTAATAAGTGTGCTAACATTTCATCATCTGTTAAGTCGTTTACTGCTACAACGTCGATTCCATCAACGTTTTGAATTCTTCTAAATGCTAAACGACCGATTCTACCAAAACCATTAATTGCTACTTTAACTGCCATTATAATGGCCTCCTTTAAAAATGATATTTAAAAAGTGAAATCACTTTTTATTACTATAATCTGAAATAACTTCTGCCGCACCTTCATCTGTAATTAATACAGTGTTGGCAGGGGCAATTGATAGGTAAGCTTTAATTGCTTCTCCTTTTGACTTACCCCCAGCGACGGCAAAAATAAACCTTTTTGACTCAAGGTCTTCTAACTGTAGTCCAATTGTTTTAACTCTATGCACTACATCGCCTCGATCATCGAAGTAATAACCAAATGCTTCTCCGACGGCATTATGATGTTGAAGTTTATCCACAATTTCTTGCGGAGACTGGCGTCTTTTAGCCATTTTCAGCGCATCACCAATACCGTGAATTGTAATATTTGATTCTCTAATTTTTTCAAGTGTATGAATTACTGATGGTTCATTTAATAATGTATTATACGTTGTTTCACTTACATTATCCGGTACATAAAGTGTGGTATATTCACCATTTGTTTGCTGAGCCATGCTTGCAGCAATGGTGTTTGCCTGATACACAACATTTTCACCGAGACCACCTCGAGCTGGAACAAAAAAGACATTGTATGGTTGTTGATGCATAGCTTCACTGACATAAGCCATTGTGGAACCACCCGTAACTGATACAACTGAATTTTCATACAGACTATTTTCCAATAATTGACCAGCTTGTCTTGCTAACTCAATTTTAACGGAACGCTCATTATCTGTATCACCAGGTATCACATAAACATCGCGAATACCATATTGCTCTTTAATGCCTTGTGCTAAATGATGACTATCTGAATACACATTAAAATAACTATTTAATTGTTGTATTGTCAGTTCACCTTCAGCTGTAATTTCCATTCCTGTTGGTTTAACTTTGATAAGTTCTTGCTTCTTTAACATATCTGTTTCGGAACGCAATACCCGCTCTGTTAAATCCATATACTCACTTAAACTTCGTCTACCTACAGGTTGATTTTTAGCGATAGTAGTTAATATAGAAAAACGACGATACATTTTTTCAACAATTTCAGGCACTAACTTCTGTTGAATATTTATCAAGTCTTTCACTACTATCCTCCTCCAATTCCAAAATAAAGGGTCATCTTACAACCATAGGTTGACTTTTTCCGTCCCTAGTGGGACAAAAAAATATAACCATTTACAATTGCAATACTACTACTATATCTAGAGAATTGCAAGCATAAGAACTACCCCTTTAAAATGAATGTGCTTACATCATTGCTATAAGGTCTTACGTTATCAATAATACCCTTATTACTTAAATCTAATCATCACTAAACTACAAATTTGCAATGAAATAAATTGACCCACAGAGACACTGTCCGTCATAATTTAAGTATAATTAAATTTTTATTCTTGTGAAGTGGAGGGGCATAATTTGTCCAAAGAAAAACAAAATGAAGTTATTGAACCAGGTGATCAACGATATCGAAATGATGATTATTTTAATAACCAAAACGGTCACTATCAATCAAGAGGTTATATTAAAACTTTTAATTGTGGTTGTGGTCCAATTGGTTGCGGCTGTTTCACACTCATTTTTCTCTTATTCCTAATTTCATCATTAGTAAGTTATATTTTAAATTGGATATTTTAATTCAAAAAAACGCCTAAGCAGATTGCTTAAGGCGTTTATTATTAATCATCTTCTGATGAGCTAGACTGATTACTTTGTTGTGATGAACCTTCGCTGTTTTGGGAACTATTATTTGTTGATGGTTTATCTTGAGTTTTCGGTTCTTCGGTCTTTGGTTCTTCGGTAGACGGTTCTTC
>ERZ1023497.417-NODE-417-length-10967-cov-3.426228_pt1 | contig 10967 bp, 10 predicted proteins | sample MGYA00380543_ERZ1023497 | MGnify/ENA primary metagenome ERZ1023497 (study PRJEB33173, sample SAMEA4830384) | metagenome | study: EMG produced TPA metagenomics assembly of the PRJEB25223 data set... | reverse complement strand
TTTGCATTTATCACAAAGGACGCCAAGACTAACCAAGGCATTTGTTCATCTGCTCGAAGACCTAAAAAATTTACCCAATCTCAATTCATTGTATCTTTTGGGGGACTGGCTGGATGCATGGCTTGGTGATGACACCTACACACGGTTATCAGACGACCAAAAAGCCATACATTGGCTACACCCTGTCATTACAGCACTCAACACCTTGGCAAATAATCATATACAAATCCTTGTGATGCGTGGCAATCGTGATTTTATGATTCGCCAAACACTGTGTGATACTTTTAAAGGTGCACTCATTCAAGAACCCTATCCCATCAACACGACCAAACACCGTATTCGCTTGGAGCATGGCGATGCGTTATGCACAGATGATACAAGCTATCAGCGTTATCGTGCCATCATCAATCACCCGATGACAAGAATGGTTTTAAATCAATTGCCCTTATCACTGCGTAAAAAGCTGGCGAATCATATCCAAAATCGCTCACGCCACCAAAAATCTCATAAACCACCAAAGATCATGAATGTGAACCCATCAGCGGTTGATACAGCCATGACAGATTGCGATATTTTATTGCATGGGCATACACATCGCCCAAATGTACATCATCATGGTCGCAAAATACGCATTGTTTTGGGTGATTGGCGTGATGATGGTCGTCACATTCATGTCGAAATTGGATTGATGATTGGTGAAGATCTGCAGCTTGCACGATTTAAGCATGGTTAAACTTTTAACAATGTTAATAAAAAAGAGCGTAATATCAGATACGCTCTTTTTTATTGAGACTAAGCAAAATAAGTAGTACTATTAGCGAGCTTTTTTACCAGCTTCTACCTGAATGTCGATACGAACATCTTTAGTCATGCCCATATCTACCAAATAATTCATGCCCCATTTGGTGCGGTCAATCTTTGTCGTAAAATCGCCACCACAAACCTCAGTATTTAACATTGGGCTTTGATAACAGTTAAATTTGGTTGCTGTTAAAGTAACAGGATGCGTTTTACCAAGCAAAGTTAAATGACCTGACACTGATTGTAACTGACGATTTTTGCCCGTCCCTTTGAAATGAAATTTATTTGACACAAAACGCATGGTTGGATGCTGCTCAATATTGAACAAATCAGCCCCTTTTAGGTGTTGTGTGAACAGTGATGAAGATGCATTTAGGTTACTGACTGGGATGCTGATATCAATCGAGCCTTTGCCTGCCGCACGGTCAAACTGCATCAAACCTGATAACTCATAAAATCCTGCCACATTGGTTGAGGTGCCAAAATGGTCAATGCTAAAACGCGCATTGGTGTGATAAGGATCAAGCTCATAAGTCGCTGCGTTAGCAAAACCCGCCACCGCCAATAATGCGATTAAAGATAATCTTTTCATAACATACTCCATATGGTTATTAATCAATTAAATGGGCTAAATTTAATATGATTTATTAAATAATATCTAAATAAACAATATTTAAATAAGCTTAAAGCAAATTGCAAATTCCACTTCTATCTTAACCAAAATCATATCGCATAACAAGTATTACTTTGGTGAAAAAATTGTTGCCAAATTTACAAATAGTTACGCAAAAACGAACTTAAAGCCGTAACTTTTTAAAAGTTTTAATTTTTAATAATGATATTTCATTGATTGGTACATTAAACTGTCAAATTTTCTCAACTTTTAATAAACAATCTCAACTTTTAATAAATAAAAAAAAGTATGTGAAAATATTTATTTAATATCAATTAAGCAATTTGAAAAAATGTGCTTGATAGTGGCGTAACTCTCGAATAGAATCACGGATATCATCAAGTGCCAAATGCGTTCCTGTTTTTTGGTAGCCTGCGGCAATGTCAGGACGCCAACGATAGCATAGCTCTTTGATACTTGAAACATCTAAGTTACGATAGTGAAAATATCGCTCAAGCTTTGGCATTTGGCGTGCTAAAAATCTGCGGTCTTGACAAATAGAATTACCACACATCGGTGAGATGCCTGCATCCACCCATTTGGATAAAAATTCAATCGTCTGTGCTTCGGCATCAGCAAGCGTCACGGTGCTTCGGCGGACACGGTCAATCAGCCCTGATTGCCCGTGCTGGTTTTTATTCCAGTCATCCATGCGGTTTAAAACCACATCACTAACCTTGATGGCTAATACAGGGCCTTCAGCAAGAATATTTAACTCATCATCGGTGACAATGGTTGCAATTTCTATAATATCATCTTGTTGGGTATCAAGCCCCGTCATCTCCAAATCAATCCAAATCAATGCTTTTTTGGCTTTGGCTGAAGGTTTGGGGTACTGAATTTTAATTTTATCGCTCATAGGCTTATTGTCTTTTTGAATTTTTTGAACTGGCTGTTAACTCACTTTTAGCATTGTATCACAGTCATCACAATCTCGCCATCATTGGCCAAAATTTCCCCAAAATAACCGTACAACCATCGTTTTATGCCCAAAAATTTGTTATAATTCACGACTTAATTAGCATTACAACCAACATCCATGCCTAAAAATAAACTCAAAGCCTGGCTGCCCACTCCCGAAAAACTACGCAAAAGCCGTTTGATTGCAGTCTTTGCACCATTTTTGGCAGACCCTCGACTTTGGCAGATAAATCGCAGCTCTTTGGGGCGTGCTGTTTATGTTGGCGTGCTGGCGGCATTTTTTCCTTTGCCAGGTCAAATGCCGCTTGCATTACTTGGCGCACTACTCACCCGAGCCAATATTCCCATGGCGATTGCCTTGACTTGGATTACCAATCCTTTAACAGCCATTCCTATCTTTTGGCTGGCATATTCTTTAGGAGCAATGCTCTTGGGCGAACCCATCATTGGACTTCGTGCCATTGGGATAATTTTGACTGATTTTACACTTTGGGTGACTGCCGATGGTATCAATCCATTCACCGCACACCGCCACATTTTTTCATGGCAAGCGATGGCGATTGGGCTATTTTTATCTGCCATTATAACCAGTATTGTGCTTGGTTTGGCGTTTCGTGCTTTTTGGAATTATCGCACCATTAAAGATTGGCAAGCTCGCCACGGCTATAATGCCAACGCCCCCAGATTTAAGCATCAAAAAGGTCATAAACAGCGTGAACAAGACCTAAAAACCAAATACAACCACCCAAAAGGCGATAAAAGCGATCATTTCTCTCTTTAAATGGATACCATCATCGTCATGCTTTTGCTATTTTGGCATGGCATGATGTGACACAAATTAAGCCACAAAGCCAGCTTTCATTCATTTTTAAAAAGTATGTGCTACCGCTCATTTTAATATGAATAATTTTCATTGGTATTTATGAGAATTTTGGCGTATAATTTTTTACCAAATACCTTGTATTAATGATTAATTCATAATCATTGCCCATTCTGTAGTCTCAGACTAAGCCGTGATTATTTTTATTTGTGCGAACGGTATTTATTCTGTCAAGCCTAAAAAAGCCACCAGAATTTGCACAATTTTTATTTTATTTTTTATTAAGGGAAATCTTATGAACTACTCAGTATTTACCTCAGAATCTGTGAGTGAAGGTCATCCAGATAAGATGGCAGACCAAATCTCCGATGCACTGCTTGATGCGATTTTAACGCAAGATAAAGATGCACGAGTTGCTTGCGAAACTTTAGTGAAAACTGGTGCTGTTGTCTTAGCTGGCGAGATTAGCACCCACGCCAATATTGATGTTGAAACGATTGTGCGTGATACCGTCAATAAAATCGGCTACAATCATTCAGATTTGGGCTTTGATGGCTCAACTTGTGCGGTGATTAACATGATTGGCAAACAATCGCCCGAAATCGCTCAAGGGGTTGATAGACAGCGTCCTGAAGATCAAGGTGCTGGCGACCAAGGCTTAATGTTTGGCTATGCCACCAATGAGACCGATGTTCTAATGCCAGCTCCAATTCAGCTAAGCCATCGACTCATGGAGCGTCAAGCTCAGTTACGCAAAGATGGCACTTTGCCTTGGCTACGCCCCGATGCCAAAGCTCAGGTGACATTGCGTTATGATGAACATCATCAACCTTTGGCGGTAGATGCACTGGTATTATCAACCCAACACAATCCTGATATTAGCCAAAATCAGCTCCAAGAAGCCGTTATGGAAGAAATTATTAAAAAAGTCATTCCATCTCAGCTATTACACAAAGACACACTGTATCATATCAATCCAACAGGTAAATTTGTCATTGGTGGACCTGTCGGTGATGCAGGCCTGACAGGTCGTAAAATCATCGTAGATACTTATGGCGGTATGGCACGCCACGGCGGCGGTGCTTTTAGCGGTAAAGACCCATCAAAGGTTGATAGAAGTGCAGCTTATGCTGGTCGTTATGTTGCCAAGAATATTGTTGCAGCAGGTCTGGCGGATCGCTGTGAAGTGCAGATCAGTTATGCCATCGGTGTCGCTGAACCAACCTCCATTTCGGTCAATACCTTTAATACAGGTAAAATCAGCAACGCTGATATCATCAAACTTATCCGAACTCACTTTGATTTACGCCCTTATGGCATTACTGGCATGCTAAACTTACTACAGCCAATGTATGAAATTACCGCAAGTTATGGTCATTTTGGTCGCCAAGGCTTGGATACCGCTTTTACTTGGGAAAAAACAGACAAAGCACAATTACTGCGTTCTGCTCTTTAAATTGTTGGGTACCACCCTTTTATTTGGCACAAGACAGCGTCAATACAGTCTGTGATGATGACCAATCTTCAAGTAATCATCAAAAAATAAATCGGATAGCCTTGATATTAAGGTTGGATTTGATATCAAGGCAATTTTGTCTATTTGCGATGCAATGTATCAATAATAGCCCAATTCACCCTGCTAATTTAGGATAAAAGATGAGTGACAATCAAGAATTTAATGAATCAGAATTTCAAGATCAAATGAATGTATTTTTTGAGCGTGCTGATGCCGTGATTACGCTTGCCAATAGCCAGCTTTCGCCATCATCGCACGCAGGGCAAGTCGCAGCCAGCCTAAATTATGCAGCGGCAAGATTTGCCATCTCAGCGGCAACCATTGGCTTTGTCAAGGGCAGTGATCTTGCCAAAGAAAAAGATGACATCATCAAATTTTATACCGAAAAATATCAACAAATGCTCGCTGAAAACTTAGAACAGTATATCGAAAACTTTGACCAATACACTCAGCTTGCCAAAAATAACCCCAATCCATCTTTGTGATACCATCAAAAAAGCAGGCATTTTCTCCTGCTTTTTTATCAATAGTACATCAGTTTAATTGACCCATTGACCACTTTTCATCTCAAGGACTTTATCTGCTTGAGATGCCAAATGCCTATCATGCGTTACCATTAATAATGCCATACCAAAAGATACCTGAAGCTCACTTAGTAGCTCAAAAACTGCCTGTGCATTTTCATCATCTAAGTTACCTGTAGGTTCATCTGCCATCACTAAGGCAGGCCTTGTAACCAAAGCGCGTGCAATGGCTACCCGCTGGCGTTCACCGCCTGACAGCTCGCTGGGTCGATGATGCAATCGATGCCCAAGTCCCACCCGATGAAGCAGTGCATTGGCTTCATCGGTTGCCTGCTTGATACTTACATCACGACGCATCAGCAATGGCAGAGCCACATTTTCAGTGGCATTAAATTCTGCCAGCAAATGATGGAATTGATAAATAAATCCCAAATAGCGATTACGCAGCTCTCCACGCTTAGTCTCATTAAGATGGGTAAGGCATTGCCCTTTTAGCCAAACCTCACCTGTGCTTGGCGTATCCAATCCACCGAGCAAATGTAGCAAGGTTGATTTGCCAGAACCACTACTGCCGACGATGGCGATGCGTTCACCTGCCTGAACTTGTAAATCCAAACCTGATAGAACGGTGGTTTTAATTTTACCTTCATCATATACTTTGCTGATATTTTTGGCGTGTAAAATGGTCGTCATGCTAATCCTTATTCATATCTTAAAGTTTGTGCAGGCTGAATTTTTGACGCCCTTAACGCAGGATAAATTGTCATCAAAAAGCTTAATAAAAGTTATGCTGTTGTAATTAATACCACATCCACAATTTCAATCTGAGAGGGTAAAAAATCAACAGCATACACACTGCCATCAAATAAACTTACGCCAAAAATACGGCTCACAAATAATAAAATATCATTAATTGACAAAGCCAATGCCACGCCAAGCACTGTACCAACAACTGTACCAATCACGCCAATAATCATGCCCTGTACCATAAATACTTGCATGATAAGCTTGGGCGATGCACCAAATGTCTTTAAAATGGCGATGTCTGATTTTTTATCCGTCACCAGCATAACAAGACTTGAGACAATATTAAATGCCGCAACAACCACAATCAAAAACAACAAAAGCCCAATCATTGCTTTTTCCATTTGGATGGCACTAAACAAATTACCGTGTGTGGTTGTCCAGTCGCTTGGAAATAATGGCAATGAATCAATGCCTGCTGCATTATTTGCCACTTGAGGTGCTTTAAAAATATCGTTTAGTTTCATACGCAGACCTTGCGCACCTTCGGGCAACCGAAGCATCACGCCAGCATCACGCATCCGCACAAAACCCATCATGCCATCAATTTCGCTGCTGATATGATATACCCCTACCAAAGTAAACCGCTTAAATCGTGGAATAACGCCTGCTGCTGAGGGTGAAGCTTCAGGCAAAACTAGGGTAACCTTATCCCCCAATTTTAGCCCCATGTCCGAGACAATGGACTCACCTAATATAATACCAAACTCGCCGATATGTAAATCATCCAAATTGCCTGCAATCATATGCTCATCAATGATAGAAACTTGCTTTTCGTAATCAGGCTCAATGCCAGAGACCACGATTCCAGTCACCTGACCTTCAGCGGTTAACATACCTTGTAGTTGAATATAAGGGGCAACTGCTTGCACTTCTGGATTTTGCATTTTGATTTTTTCGGCAAGCTCTTGCCAATTTGTCAAAATTTCTGTTGAGGTGACTGAAGCTTGAGGCACCATGCCAAGAATGCGTGATTTAATTTCACGGTCAAAGCCATTCATGACCGACAAAACCGTGATAAGTACTGCAACCCCAAGCGTCAGCCCAATGGTTGAGATAAAAGAAATAAAGGAAATAAAGCCATTTTTACGCTTAGCTTTGGTATATCTAAGCCCAATAAATAACGCCAAGGGACGAAACATAAGCTGTGTTCCAAACGATACAATCACGCTAGTTTAGCACTTTTTTGGACAAATACCAAACATCACATAACAAATGAATCATCAGATTGGTTTTGTTGCATTTGTGTATCTGTATGATAAGTTTCTTGCTAAAACAGCTTTTTTATGTCAGAATATAGAAAGGTATATGCTTATATTTTTAACTTTAAATAGATCTGCTTTTTATACCGATGATTTGTCATGAAGTTTATCGGCCTGATATGCTGGATATAAGTTTATCGGCCTGATATAAATTTTAAGTAATCATCACATTTTTAAGGAATTTATCATTATGAATATGAAATCATCATTAGTGCTAGTGATGCTGGCAGGCTTATCATTGAGTGCATGTAATAAAAAAGAAGAAACTGTTGTTCAGCCCAATGAACCTGTTACTGCCACAGCTGATGCTGTTGTCGTTGATGCTACCGCTACCACTGACACGCACCAGCCTGAGGTTGCTGTTGTTGATGGTGTGGGTGTATTACCACAATCTTCTTATACAGGTACTTTGCCTTGTGCTGATTGTACTGGCATTCAAACTGACCTAACGCTTAACTCTGATGGCACATTTGTGATGAAGCAGGATTATTTGGGCAAGCCTAACGGTCAAGTAACCACTCAAGGTACTTATGACATCAATGGCGTGGATAATCAATATGTCCTACTACACCCCAATGATCATGCTGACACGCCTCCTTATTTGATTTATATGGATAAAGACAGCGTTCAATTTCGTGATTTAGAAAATGGTGAAACGCCAACACCTAGCCACACCCTGCTTTTGGTCAATCCTTAAATTAAGCAATCAAATAAATAAAAAAACCTGTCAATGTGTGGCAGGTTTTTTTAGGTAATGACTGTTTTACTATTTTGATGTTTTAATTTTGATGTTTTACTATCTTTAAAAACGCATTATTAACTAAACGGTCTTTTTAGATAGATAAACCAAAAATGACGATTCAACATAGCGAATGAATGATGATAAAAAAATCCGTACTTGTTTTACTTAGTTTTTTGGCATTTGCCAGCACATCACCCAGCTATGCCATTGATGAGCTGGTCATTGCCCAATTAACCAACCCATCAGCCGCCGCCGATGACAACAAACCTGCCAATAATGCTGATGATGCCCCCATTGCCAGTCAAGCCACGCCGATTGATGATGCCCAAATTTATGATAGGATTCATGGCATTTTTTCTGAAGTAGATGGATTATCATCGGTCAAAGTTACCGTTAATCAAGGCGTTGTCAAATTATCTGGCGAAACCGCTAACGAAAAAAAAGCCACTCAAGCAGTCAAGTTAGCCAATCGCATCAGTGGTGTTGTCACGGTAGAAGATGATATCAGTCGCACTTTGGATATCCAAGATAATGTCACGCCTGTTGTTAATGATTTGGTCAATCAATCAAAAGCAGGACTAACAGCATTGCCTTTATTATTGGTGGCATTATTGGCATTTGCCTTGGTGGCATGGCTTGGCGGCTGGCTGTCTCGCCGTGAAAAACTTTGGCAACGCATTACGCCAAATCCTTTTATTGCAGAACTTTTAGCCCAAACGGTTAAAGTTATTTTTATTGTGTTAGGTTTGATACTAGCCTTAAGCTTGATGGGTGCAGAAGCCATCATCGGTACGCTTCTGGGCGGTGCTGGGGTGCTTGGGATTGCCGTGGGTTTTGCGGTTAAAGATACCATTGAAAATTATATTGCTTCTTTGATGCTGAGCATTCGCCAACCGTTTCGGGCAAAAGACCATGTGGTCATTAATGATGAAGAAGGCATTGTGGTACGATTGACCAGCCGTGCCACCATTTTAATGACCTTAGATGGCAATCATTTACGACTACCAAACTCAGAGGTATTTAAAGCAACCATTTTAAATTATACCAAAAATCCTGAAAGGCGTTTTACCTTTGAGCTGGGTGTGGATGCTAATAATGACCCATTAGCAGCGATTAAAGTGGGGCTAGATGCCATTTATACACTGGATTTTGTCCTAAAAGAACCTAAGGCGGTTGCTGTTATTAATGAGGTGGGCGACTCAAATATTATTCTTGAGTTTAGAGTATGGGTTGACCAAAATAAAACAGACTTTTCAAAAGCTCGCAGTATCGCCATTCGTGAAACCAAGCATGCTCTTGAAAATCAAGGATTTAGCTTACCTGAGCCAATTTATATGCTAAACTTTGATCAAGCATTAGAGGATGCGGTTATCAATCTTGCAACTCATCTTGTCCCAACCGCCCCATCGCCCAAAACGACGCCTGATATTTCTATCAATGATACCGCCCCAATCGGTGACACCGAACGCCAAAAACAAATTGCCAAGGTGCGTGCCGAAAAAATACTCAATGAAAATTGCATGAATGATATTTTAGATACCGCACCCGATCCAGAAATATGGCACAGAGTTGAGGCTGAAATTCGCAATCGTTCAGGCGAAAAAGATCTATTGAGCAATAATAGCCCACAAGAATAAGCGTTCATTGTTTCAAGTTTTTTAGGTTATTGCTGATCTGATATCGATGATTGACCATCATAAAAAGGGCTGATGATTTCAGCCCTTTTTTAATTTTAGTTTATTTTGTTTATTTGCTTGCTAGCCAAAAACGCCCATGGTATTGGCAACATATAACAAAGCAAATCCGAGCAAAAACATAAAACCGATGATTGACAACGCTTGAATGCCAGATGACAGCTTTTGTTCTGAGCGTACCAAAGAGTAATTTAGCCACGCAAAAACAGGCGCAGACACAAACGCAGAACTCATGGCAAATTTGAGCATATTACCAAGCTGACCTGTAAAAAAAGCAATGACAATAAACCCACCAAACACCGCCCACGATATCCAAAATATCAACTGACCACGGCTGATTTCATGCTCACCCTTTATCAATCGCCAGCATTCAGCATTGGCGCGCCCATAACCATCACCTGAAGTGAGGGTGGTGCTAAACATGCACATAAACGCAATAAACGCCACCAACAACCGTGACCATTCACCAATGGTGGCAGTGTACATGTCAATCAATTGCCCAACATAAGCACTGCCAGCGGTTTGAATCTCTTGCCCTGAACCGTACTGAACATACACACCCAATGCCAAAAAAAGCACCGCTAAGATGGTTGATGTGGCAAAACCCACATTAAAATCCAATCGTCCTTGTTCGTGAGTGGTGTGGTCAGTTTGGATTTTTTTAGCCGTCCACATAGAAGTAATCACAGAAAATTCAAGCGGAGCAGGCATCCAGCCGACCACCACCACAATAAAGCTCAAACTTGCCAGATTCCAAGGGCTAGGCTCAACAAAATCTGCCGCCATGACGGTGGGCTTGCCTGCTGCAATAAACACCGCCGCAACCGTGGTTATCGCCAACGCCAAAATGATGATTTTGGTTATGCCATCTAACACATTGTAACGCCCAGCAATCAACAACACCCAAGAAATTGCCAGCACAATGGCCGACGCTGTTAAAGGTGTTAGCCCCAAACTTGGAAACATAAAGGTTAAAATCACCGCTGACATGAGCCCAACCGCCGCCAAAGTGATGATGGAGGAAATGACTGATAAAATAAAATACACCCAAAGATAGACTTTGGATTTTTTGGCATAACCTGCAATCAGACTGTCGCCTGTGTCATACACATAATCGATGCCAAAACGAAAAAAAGGATACTTTAGCACATTGGCTAAAATAATGACAATGGCAAGTTGCCAACCGAATAATGCTCCCGCTTGGGTTGAT
>ERZ1023497.410-NODE-410-length-11154-cov-6.301018_pt1 | contig 11154 bp, 4 predicted proteins | sample MGYA00380543_ERZ1023497 | MGnify/ENA primary metagenome ERZ1023497 (study PRJEB33173, sample SAMEA4830384) | metagenome | study: EMG produced TPA metagenomics assembly of the PRJEB25223 data set... | reverse complement strand
TTTTTGCGCAATCATATTTAGTAATGTGGTTTTGCCCGTACCATTACCTCCAATCGTAGATACAGAGTCCAAAAGGGGAAAGCTATAAAGTGAGAGAAGTATCTATATTAATATTGACATATTTACTACTCAGAGTGAATGAACGTAGGTCTCCATAGTATAACAATTTCATATCAACTAAATTTTTCAATATGTACTCATGCAGGTACGTGTACATGTACATTAATAAACTCCCGCGAATTAATTCGCGAGAGTTTTAAATTAATTTCTAAATTCTAAAGGTGTAACTTCTACGGTTTCTATTATTTTCTGTAAATCACCATCGATATTTGCATATCCGTTTACAATACATTCTCCTTTATTCAAAGAAGAGAGTTTTTGTTCTAATAATTTTCGTTCCGTATTATTGGTTGAAATATTTTTACTGATAAAAGGAATTTGATCTTCTGGCGGTGCAAAATGAATTTGTTGTGCTGCATTAAATAGAGCTGAAATATCACCATGATTATTTTTAATTGAGCTAATTGATTGGGTTGCTAGCCAAGAAGACCAACCGAATTTTCTACCTTCCTTTAATATTTTCGTAGTTGGTGAACTATCTTTATGGTTTAAATTTTGCATTTCATCTAGTAATACAGGAATTGGTGCATTTTTATTGCCTTCTCTTTCGGTGTGATTATACAAATCCCACAATAAAAATTCAGTTATTACTTTTTGAATATCTGGTACAAAGCCTTTTAATTGCATGATGTTAACTTTTCCATCATTATTAAAAACCTTATTCCAAGAAAAATCAGTCTTATCATAAACAAAAGGGTCTTTATCTAATAGCTTACTTATACGTCCTACTAGACTTGTTGCATTTGAATTTTCTTCATCAAGTAACCGTTGTTTTAACTTTGTGAAGGTAAAAGTCTCATCATAGATGTCTAGTCCACTTTTAATTGATTCTTTTAATAAGCTACTTTGTTGAATTCCTAGTTTGAATACAAAATCAATTATTTGTACAACTCTGTCTGCAATATCGTCATTTTCTTCTGGAATTTTTTGGCCACCTAAATCTATTTCATTCTTCTTAAATGGATTAATCGGAAGTTTATCTTTGAAAATAAATTTAGTCTCTACTTTTCCATCTAGCTTAGACAAAAATTCTGGTTCTAAATGAGTTTCTAAAAATCCATCTGTATAATCAACGACGAGACTATCTAAATTATTTATGGCCATTTCATATAATAAACACTGCATGAAATAAGTTTTGCCCTGTCCTGACTTACCACTTATTAACAAATGTCTATTAGGAAGATTAGGGTGTCCATATTCCCAAAACAGAGGTTGAGTACTTCCCTTAATTTCTCCCAAGAGTATACGTATGTTTTCTATATTAACGCTAGTACCTTCATCTTCGTTTTGCGATACAGATTCCATGTTAGCAAATGAGTTTATATTAGTTTCATATTGCAAGTGTGAATTTTCTTGAGTATGTTTATTTTCAACGTTTTCTTGTTTGAATTCATCCTCAGTTTTTATTGTATTTTCATATTGTGATAATATTTTGGTAATATCAATTCCTTTTTTATTCTCTTGGATTTCATTTTTTACGTTAGTATATTCTTTTTCGGCGTCTTCGTAAGCATCTAATTCTGTAAAATGAGCTTCAAGAATATTCGCATTGTCATCTTTTATAAGCTTTCTATATACATTGCCTTCAGTAAAGAAAACTGCAATGCCATTGCAAAATGTTTTATTTAAATATGATGTAAACTCGATTTCTGAGTTTAATATTTTTGCTCTATGATTAAAAATATTTATTAAATCATCATCATTTAATACGCCATTTTCAATGAATTTCTTAACATTTCCAAAATATAAGTTCAAGAAAAATTGTCTGTAAAAATTTTGGGATAGTGATTTATTGGAAGGTGTAAGTAATTCTTTTTCAATAAGTGTATAAAGGTGAGAGATTTGATCTTTTGCCTTTTCAATTACAGAACTGTTATTAATTCCTACTTTAACTTCAACGGGCATCAAATGAACTTTTGTTTTTTCCTCTTCATATTCAAGCCCAATAAATAATAAATCATCAGAAATTGAACCTTTATGTTTTAATTCTTTTGCTGAAAAAATATCAGAACTTGATTCTAAACCTTGTTGTCTGCTTACTCTTAAAATTTCTTCCAAAGATATTGGAATCCATTTGATTTTCTTATTATCTAATATAGCTAATACTTGTTTGTACGCGGATATAATACTTAGCTTTTCGCGTATGGAATGATCTATACTAGATGATAATCTCATACTTCTATTTCCAATTACATTGAGTAACCACTCTCCATTTAAAATATTAAAGGACCTAATAATATTTTCAATGTTGTTTGGAGTATAATTAATGTTTACTTTATTTAAAAATTCTTTTAAAACATTGGTATATTGTTCTGTGTTATTTGTAACTGTTATAGATTCATAATTAAAAGAAGATGTTTGATCATTATAGTGTATAACATACAAATTATACTTTTCATTATTAAAATAAGATAAGTCTACAGAAGGATCTATAAATGTGACCCAGTTAGTATTATTAAATATTTCATCCAAATTTTGATTTTCAAGGTTAATCACATTATTAACGATACCTTCGTTAGTTTTAAATGGATTCAATTGATAATTTTGATTACTTGAAATAAAACTATTCCATAGCAAAGCACTTTTGATAATTTTACTTTCATTATCGATGCCTGCTACCCCGAATCCTGATAAATAAGTGTTACCTAATTTAGTATAACTAACACTTGATAGTAAACCTTTGTTTGTAACTGAGGAATTAATTTCTTTTAAATTGCTTATACTAAATTTCGGTGGTTGATTGAAATTGTAAAATGTTACATGGTACAAGGTGTTACTTTTATCAATATATAAATTAATTTTAGATTTTAATAAATCGATAACATCGTCTTCTTCAAATTTTTTCTTTACTTTACTAGGGATTTTTATATCATATTTTTCGAATAATGTATTGTAACTTGTTAAAGTGTAGAATTCATATAAATCATCTAAATTATTGGTATTATCTAAATAAATATTGATTGGATTTGTTGAGTACATAGAGCTCAATCCACTTAATTCATCTAATAGATATTCTAAGACACCTTGTAGTATTACCTTATAATCAGTGATTTCTACAAATTGCGCTTTAAGTGAAAAATTAGAATTTACATCGAATAAATACTTAAAATGTGATTTGAAATCATGAAGTCTTGATTTAATAATGAATCTAACTTTATCAGAACCCATCTTGTTTGTAGTTTCAAATGGTTCGTAAGTAATCCATCTTGGACTGTCTTCAGTATAATTTGAGAAATAGTAATTAGACTCACTGTCCACATAGTATGGTAATAAACCCATAGGATTATATTGTTTGAAAATTTTTTCATTTATCTTATTATCATTAAAATATTTAGTTTTTTCTAGTTCATACCTAATTATTAATGGGTGTAATGCAGTTAAGTGGATTTTATTACCATTTTCTATTAAACCTAATTTATGAACATTTAATATATTTTTATCAATAATTTTTTCATTATCAGGCAAATTGTCCAGGATATTTTCAACAGCATCACAAAACTTTTCAGCAATAGCAGAAACTTCGGTATTTAAATACATTAAACTTGGCACAGTTTCACTATTTATCAGTAAATCACATAAATCTTTATAAGTTTCTTCTACCTCATTTGGTAATTCAAGTGAATAACCAGTAAATTCATTGTTTTTAATATATCCATTAGTATACTTATTTTGTAACATTGATGCTTCTATTTTTATGGAATTTTTAAATTCATTATGCAAATAGTATTCATTATTACCTTGTATTACTGAATTATTTTCAACTTTCATTGATTCCTGTTTTTCATAAACATAACGAATTAAAGTAGAGCTAGAAATGGGTACAGGTTTATTTACAGGGTTATCCAACTTGATTTTATATTTAATTTTATTTATATCGATGAATATGTGTATATGGTCTTCGTCGTCATTTACCAAAGGTGAAAAATCAAATTTATTATCAAGTGTTATGTCGAAATGTTTTGCAACCTCATTTACTTTAGTGTATGTTGGGTCTTCATCGTTAAAAGTTAGGAAATTTTCGACATTATCTACAGTGATTTCTACACTTTTAGAATTATTATCAAATTTTAGTTTATATCTTGTTTTAATATTTTCAATGATACTAGAAGAGAAGTTTACTAGTAAAATTCTGAATTTAAAAGTTAAAGAACTCTCATTATTGTGACGATAAGAGAACTCAAAATAATATTCATCATCTGCATTTAAGTCAGAAGTATCTATAATTAAACTACTTCGATTTTTAGTGGTGAATTTAGGAATTACTTTACTATTTTTTGTTAAATTAAATAATTTGATTCCTCTTTGAACAACAAAATTGCTATTAATGTCTGTGTTTTTGCTGAAAGGTAAAGAAATTTTGTTGAGGTTATTGTTGTTTTTAAATATAATAATATTTCTTTCTCTTGATTTGACTTTAGATTTTCCAGATGGTTTGTCCCATACTTCGATATTCTTAAATTGGTTTTGAAAATCTTCCTCAATAAAATCTAATTTGACTTTTTTTAAATCATCCATTGCTTCTTTACTTCTCTTAACTGTTTCAAAATCAGTTTCTTGCCAATTTTCTTTAATGAGATTATTAACTGCTTTTCCATCAAATCGATCTTCAATTTGTTCTTTGACATTACCTCTGTCGTGTATGGATTGTATTAAATCAAATAGATTTTTATTTACCTCTAATCTTTTTTCAATATCTTTATCTTGATAGGTTTCCACTTGTTTATCTTTAAAAATACCTAAATTTATATAATCATTTGTTGTTATTTCACCTTGTTCAATAATACTGAAAACGGCTTCAAAATCCATTAAAGTATATCTAATTAATTCATCATCGAAGTTTCTCTTAACTATAAAATTTAAAATTTTAGCTTCGTGCTTTTTTATATTATTATTTTTATTAGTTAATATACTAAATAAATTGTTTCGTAGAGATGAAGTATGGAAAGGTGCACCTTTTTTAGACAAATCAAAAGCTCCACCAGTAATACTGTCTAAATCTTCTTTAATCATGAAAACAACTATAGAGTTTTTCCATTCATTTTTTTGTAATGAAACTTTATTCCTAATTGTAACTAAAAAATCATGAGTAATACCTTCGTTAGCAAATATAAAAATAACATTTATATTCTTTAATTTATAAGAAACTGTTTCAAAATCAAATTCATTTGAAATAAATTTATGGATTTCATTTGATTTGTTATTACACACTGAATATTTTAATTTATATAATTCTTCGTCATTGTTTAATATTAAAAAATATCGATCACCTGGTGTGATATAAGAATTCTGGAAATATTTTAATAATTCTTTGTTCAAAAAATTATAATACTGGTTTGACATATTTAACCTCTCCACTATCGCTTTTTTTATCTAAAATATTCATTTTTTCATAAAAATTTATAATTTCATCTTTGCTATACCTGTCCAAAAATACTCCTCTATTTTCAAATTCAGCAAATACTTCTTTAATCAATTTCTTTTCATCTTTAACGATGAGGGCTGTTAATAAAATCAGCATATCTTTCTTTAAAGTTAACGTTTTTCCTAGGCTACCTCTATTTTTAAGAAAATATAAATTTCCAATCTCTTCTATTGAAAGATAATACCGAGAAATTGTTTCTTTTGCTAAATCCTCTGACAACCATTGTCTAAATAATAATAAATTACTTTCTAAGTCATTATGTGGGGACTGTTCTTTACCAAACGCATCAGAATATAATGTAAGTACTTCTATCAATTCATCATTTAACTGTTGTTGCTCATCATTAGAAAAGTTTAATATATCTGTAAATGAATAAAATCCATTATTTTGATTCAATATATTAATAAGAATGTTTAAATAGCCTAATAAATTTTCATTTACGAGTACACTTTTTTGAATATCTTTCACTAAGTTGAAACCATTATGGTTTGTTTTACGTGTACTTGTTAATTTTTCAGTTTCTAATGTGAAATAGAGTGGATAGACATGAACATCATCTTTTAGTTTTTTTATATGTTCTAAATTTAGTGCTGTTTGTAAAACATATTGAAAATAATAAAATGCGAAAAATTTATCCAGATTTTTCAAAGAATAATCTTTATGTTTTAGCAAATAAATCAAATCATCTTGTTTAACTTTAAAAAGTTTGTTAATTACAGTTACAAATGTATTTTTTTCATCTTTTTTAGGTATTTGTTCTATTGATTCTAATAATAATTTATCAACGAGGTTCTGTTTGTGTTGATTGCCAACAAAATTATGCCATTCTGGAAGATTTTGCAAATCAAAAATTTTACTAATGTAAAATGCTATTTCCATTTCTCCTCTACGTTCTGATCCTTCACTAAGTGGGGAATAGTTCAGTACATAAGGGTGATTTATAGACCTAATTCGATTAAAATCAAAAATTCTTCGTAAAAAGTTGTTTTTTTCATCTTCATTTAAACCTTTTACCTCTTCAACATTGTCATAAATTGCATCAATTTTATAATGCTCTTTTGTATATTCGGATCTCAGACCTAAACTATGTCTTGCTATAGCACCTACAACTGGTGCAAAACCATTTTGGAATTTAGCTCGTTCTGGATTCCTAGTGAAAAAGGGATAAAGCTTAAAGTTGAAATTTCTTTTAAAGGCAGCTTTACCCTCATTTAATTTTAATAATTGAATTAATGTTTGACTGGCTGTGCCCATTATTCCACCTCTTTTATTTCATAACCTAAGAACCCTTCACTTATTAAATAAGTTTCATTGGTGTTAGGGATATTAATTATTGTGTTGTTTTTAGATTCTAAATTGTTCAAAATGTTATCTACAAATTCAGAAAAGACTACAGTTTCCACTTTGTCTTTTTCTTTTAAAATGTACCCATTTTCTATTTGTTTCATTAATTTATACAGGTTATAGTCTACCTCTATGTTATGAATATTGTTTTGTATTTCAAAAGTAACAAGTATCGTCATTTTGTTAGTGACTACGATATTTCTAGGCTTTGGATTAAATTGCAGCCCAATTCTTATAGTTGTATCTGGTTTTATACTTTCATTATAGATAAAGCCATTTTGAGGACTACCTTTCCATTCGTATATAGCAGTATTAATTTTATTAAGTAAATTTTTCTTCAATTGATTATTAGATTCAATATTTTCTATTAGATTAATGTATTCAAAATATGATGCCACTTCAAATTTTTTATAGTTAAATAAGTAATTTAGTCTCACAATCATTTCAAACTTACGCTTATGACTGAGCCCTTCAATTAAGTAAAGGAAATTGTTGATTTTTTGGTAATCTTCTTCTCCAAATAAATTTAAACATGTACTTTGCAAGCTTAAAGTGTTATATAGTTCAATATTTAATTTATCTATTTTTGAATCTTGTATAAAAATTGGATCTTGCAGTGCGACAGCAGATAGAAGTGAAGATTTATCATAATTATTAAATAATAAGTTAACTAAAAACGAATCATTTTCTTTATCGTTTAAGTCTGGAATAATAATATCGTGTATAAAATTTAATAATGCTCTTGTTGAAATAATTCTTTTGTTTTCAATTTGAATTTTGATTAACAAATGTATTACGGTTTCTTGCACTTGTGGGTTAAGAAGTAATTTATAGTTTTGATATGGAGGTTCATTTCTATTTTCTCCATCATCATCCATAAATGCTTTAAAGAAAGGGTTAGACATATCAGTTTGGAAAATTTTATTAAATAAGTCGTTGAAAAATTCACTTGTGATTTTTCCATTTTCAATAAAAAAGTTAGTTTCATTTAAAAATGAAACAATGGCAATATTTTCGAAAGTATAAACTGTGTTTTCCATACCATTGTTACTAAAAATATTACTTGTAGCAATAGTTTCTATAATATCATTACTTTTACCAAAATTATTTAAGTACTCTTTTAAATTGTGGAGCATACCGATATTTATAGCTATGACTAACTTCTTAATCTTTCCCGTTTCAAAATTTTCTAATTTTTCAGCTAATGTTTCAACTGCCGTTTTATATGGATTGTCGCTCTCAGTTGCATCATTATAAATATATATGTCATCAACTAAATTATGATGATTTTTATTGATATATGAGAGTAGGTGAGATTTTCCATCTCCTACTGATCCTACTAAGAGAATAATTCCTTTATCTTTGTTTTTAAGTGTGTTTAAAGACTCTTTTAATATTGATTCAATAGGTCTATGTACGTGTAAGTATTCGTTGAAATCATTAAATTCTGTGGAATTTACTATAGATTCTTTAGAAGAAGAATTTATGTAGTTAAAAATATTAATGAAATTGCTTGAATTTCTCTTGCTTTTTTTATTAGTATATTTTTCTAAATCATCGAGATGTTCATATAATTTATTATAATTATTTATATTTTTGTATTTTTGAATTTCCAATATTTCGTTTCTCAAATTGCTAAGTAAGACAAATTCAGTATTAAAAATTGCTTTTTTTGATTTCAGCAATATAATATGACGATAAAATTGATTTGTATCGATATCCAATATTTTATTAGTGTCTAATTTAACATTATAACTTTTTAAAAGAGAAAACAGTCTTCTTTCTACTCTATCTATTATATTCATATAATCACCTTTCTATTTAATGCACTATATTTACATATTACAATAAAAAACTTGAATTTTAAATGAATTTTTTTGAATAGCGTGAAACTTATAAAGATATTTTTTAATTGAAAAAATATAAAGAATATACTTTTGAGGTTTATTTAATTGTATGTGAAATATAGAGCTTTAAACCTAGCTTGTGCGGTAATACTGATAAGATATATCTTTTATTTTGAAAATTTGCTAACATTAATAACAATAAATATAAAAAAATAATTTAATTGCATTAATAGAGGGGGAGACAGATGACTGAGTATAAAACAAAACAGGAAGTACATAATAGAGCTAAAGAAGCAGTAGGTAAATCATTAAAAGAATTAAATGGCGGTAAGGCGATTACTGGTACTAAAAGTTCTGCTGGTGATGCATTTGAAGCTTGGTTTGGCAAACAGAAGGATAATGACAGTAGTCCTGATATGGAAGAAGCAGGTGTAGAGTTAAAAGCTACTCCCATAAAAAAGTTGAAAAATGGACAGTATAGTTCTAAAGAAAGATTAGTATTAAATATTATTAACTACGAAAAAGTCGCTGAGGAACGTTTTGAAGATAGTAGCTTTTTGTACAAAAACGGTACGATTGAATTGGCCTTTTATGAATATAGTAAAGATGTAAAAAGAGATGATTGGTTAATCAAAGAAGCAATATTATATGAAATGAAAAACAATCCTATTGATTATGAGATTATAAAACAGGATTGGGAAACGATACATCAATACATAAAAAACGGGAAAGCACATGAATTAAGCGAAGGTTTAACCAATTATTTATCCCCTTGTACAAAAGGTGCATCTGCACAATCTGTACGGTCACAACCTTATTCAGATATTATGGCTAAACAAAGAGCCTTTTCTTTTAAATCTGGTTATATGACTTCATTATTAAGAAAGTATGTGTTAGGTGATGAGAAAATAGACTCCATTATCAAAGATAAGTTTGAAATAGAAGTTAAATCGATAGAAAATATCGTAAAAGAAAAATTCCAACCATATATTGGATGGAGTATAGATAGCTTATGTGAACATTTTGAAATTAAAAAAGGAGCCTATAATTTAAATTATAGAATTGCCTCTGCTATTTTAAATTTAAAAGGAAAAATAACTAAAAATAAACCTTTTCCTGAAGTGGAAGAGTTTGAGAAATCGTCTATAGTAGTAAAAACGATTAAGTTTGATGCTAATAATTTTAATAAAGAAAGTATGTCATTTGGAGCATTTAAATTTGATGAGTTAGCTAAAGAACAATGGCTAGATGAGGATGGATTTCCTAGTGCACAATGGCATAATTTTTTATTAGAAACAAGATTTTTATTCTTTGTAGTGAAAACTGAAAACAACACAGATGTATTTAAAGGTATCAAATTCTTTAGTATGCCTGATCAAGATATAGAAGGACCAGTTCGAACAATGTGGCAGGATACGGTTGATAAGATTAATGAAGGTGTTAAATTAGAAGCAGTACCAGATAGAAGTACAAAAGATGGATGGAAGATTAAAAATAATTTTATTAGTAAGTCAGATAATTTAATATGTCATGTTAGACCGCATGAACAGAGACGAGATTACACTGAAGATGGATCATGCGCTGATAAGTTACCACATCCAGCTCAATGGGTTAACAAACCCGAAAGTGATGATTACACATATCATTGGATGACCAGACAATGTTTTTGGATTAACAATGATTACATTAAAAAACAAGTTGAAGAATTACTCTAGGCTAATCTATGTTATAATTTTATGTGTTTAAATAAGGATAAATAATAGAACGATCGTTCGTATTGTGTTATAATAGTTAGCAAGTAAATTTAGGAGGTCGCCTAATGAATGATATTAAAGTAGTAGAGCTGTTTGCTGGTGTTGGCGGTTTTCGTTTAGGTTTAGAAGAGACAAATAATCGTATTTTTGACGTGAATTGGGCAAATCAGTGGGAGCCATCACGTAAAGTACAACATGCTTTTGATTGTTATACTAGTAAATTTAATACAGGAAAACATATAAACAAAGATATAGCAGAGATAACAGATAAAGAAATGGCTGAAACTAATGCTGACATGATAGTTGGCGGCTTTCCATGTCAAGATTATTCAGTTGCTCGCAGCTTAAATGGAGAATTAGGTATTCAAGGGAAAAAAGGTGTGTTGTTTTGGCAGATTATTAGATTTATCCAAAATACCTATCCAAAATATTTATTATTAGAGAATGTTGATCGATTATTAAAATCTCCTTCTAGCCAAAGAGGTAGAGATTTTGCAGTTATGTTGTCAACATTGAGTGAGTTAGGCTATGATGTTGAATGGCGAGTAATTAATGCTGCTGATTATGGTAATGCCCAAAGACGTAGAAGAATTTTTATTTTTGGTTATAAACAGGATTTAGATTATAGTAATGAAATGAATAAGCAAACACTTGAAAATATCATATA
>ERZ1023497.409-NODE-409-length-11178-cov-10.739189_pt1 | contig 11178 bp, 11 predicted proteins | sample MGYA00380543_ERZ1023497 | MGnify/ENA primary metagenome ERZ1023497 (study PRJEB33173, sample SAMEA4830384) | metagenome | study: EMG produced TPA metagenomics assembly of the PRJEB25223 data set... | reverse complement strand
GTTCTATATCGTTTTCTTGTTGTGAAATATAATATACATCAGCTTCTGTTACTTCCGGTTTTTTAATATATAATTTATTAGGTTTATTTAAACCTACTCTTATTTGATTGAATAAATCAGCTTGAGTTAATTCTTTTTTTATTTTAGATAACTTATTTGGACTACTAATATTTAAAATAGATTTAAGCTTTTCGTTGGTATAAATAAAAAATATATCTCCATTTTTATCTACCCAATTATTTCTTATGGATAAATCTAAACGATCTCTTAGTATTGACCAAGTTATTTTTGCATCATTAGACAATTTAGTATATTTAGGATTCGTAAAAAACACTTTAGGTAATTGATAAAATTTCTCTTTTTGGATTTCTTTAATATTAAAGTTGGACATACAAAAAACCTCTTTCATATTTAAATTTCTAAAAGAGGTAATAAAAAAGCTATAAGTAAGTTTATATGTATTCGACTTGCACTAATAATTCTTAGTATATATAATAAGAATATAACAACTATATAAACAAACAAATCACTTGTTTTATTACCGAAGAAACCTGACTATTCCCGTAGTTGGGTTTCTTTTATATATATTTATCTTAACACTTTTAAAAGTTTTGTTAAATTGTTTATATACATTTGAGTGTATGCATTTTCAAAGAAGGATAAAACTTCGTATAATGTCTTTATATGGTTATGTCGTATAACACCGTATAAACGCTTATACAGCAAGCATAAAGAGCGTATAATACCTATATAACTAGTTTAAAAGATTATACATATAACCTTATATACTTATACGCATAACCGTATAGAGTTATACGTATAATGAATTATATGTCCTTGTAACAACAAGTATAATGGCTATATAATGGTATAAATGTTATGTATATAACTATATGGAGGTCGTTATATGAAGAGTATGAAGGAAATTGCCGATGAATTAAACGTAACAAAAATGACTGTTTATAATAATGCTAAAAAAGCAAATGTAGAATTTCAAAAAATCGATAACGTAAATTACTTATCCAGTGAAGATGAAATTATAGTAGTAAACCGAATAAGAAAAAATCAAAATAAGAATGATGATTTTGAAAGTGAAAAAAAAGAAGAAGCTAAACCTAATAATGATAACCTGGTAAAAGATGAGACAATAAAACAATTATATAACCAGGTAGATATATATAAAGAACAATCAAATAGAGATAAAGAGCAAATAAATACGCTTAATAGACTTTTAGAGAATCAACAAGTTCTGGCATTAGAGAGTAATAAAAAGATTCAAAAGTTAGAGAATCAATTAGAGGAAGAAAGACAGCTTAATTATTCTTTTGATACATCTATTAATGATAGGAAAAACGTTAATGTGCAAGAATCAACATTCACCGAAGAATCTAAAGGCATTAATCAACAACAAAATGATGAACAGCCAACAGAAGTACAACATGATGATATAGCTGAAGAGAAAAAGGATGACAATACAAACGAAGAAGTATTAGCAAAAGATGATGAACCATCTGAAGAAATAGAGAGTGAAACTGAGGATAGGGGAGAACAGCCCCCTAAAAAAGGGTTTTGGAGTCGTTTGTTTGGTAACTAATTGTAATTAAAAAGGGCACGACAAGTTCATAAAGGCACTGAACCCTTAAAATGGGAATTTAATAAAAACACTGTTTTCTAAGCTGCTGATTTCCTGAATTCTATAGGAGCTAAGTAGCCTAGTTTTTGTTGAATTCTAACTTTATTATAGTTTTCAATGTAATTTTCGACAATATCTATTACAATGTTATTAGAGCTCTTGAGCTCTTTGTTTAAGTAGAATGTTTCAGACTTTAGTGAGGAATGAAAACATTCAATCGGGGCATTATCGGCTGGCGTTCCCTTACGGGACATGCTTCTGGTAATGCCTTTTTCTTTGCACAATTCATAATATTCATACGACGTATAAACACTACCTTGATCACTATGAAGAATACAACCATCCGGAATTTCCACTTGATTAAGCGTATCGTTTACTAAACTTTGATTTTGGTGACTATCTATAGAATAAGCTATAATTTCTCCGTTATAGACATCCATAATTGATGAAAGATACAACATTGTATTACCGAAAGGTAAATAAGTAATATCAGTTACAAGTACTTCTAATGGACAGCTTGCGTTGAAATTTCTCTGTAGTAAATTATCTGTTTTATAAAATGGATTACCTGGTTTTTTAGATTTCTTAGGTTTAACGCGACAATTCAATCCATTTTCCTGCATAATTCTTTGTACTTTTTTGTGGTTAACTATTATTTCGCTAAACTTATTTAATTCAGCAGTTACTTTCCTATAGCCATAGGTATAGTTGTGTTTATGACAAATATATTTAACTTTTTCTTCAATTGAATCTAATTCATAATTTTTATATTTCCAACGATAATAAGTGGATTTGGGAATCTTAAAAACCTCTAATATTACCTTAACTGGATACCTTGATTTCAACGCATTAACCACTTGTATTATTACTTTTGGCGCCACTTCCTTTCCAATTCCTTGTACTTTTTTAAAACATCAATTTCAGCTTGTTGACGTCTAATTTCTAATTTTAATTTATCTTCATTACTGAATTCTTCAATTCCCTTTCCATATGAATATTGTTTTCCGACTTGTTGAGGAAACCTGTTGCTTTCACCATCTCTATACCATTTCCACCATCTTTGTACTTGAGTCTTATTTTTAATATTTAAAGTGTCCATAATATGTTTAGTAGAATAACCTTGAATTTTCATTTCTATTACTTTGTTTTTAGTTTCTACTGAATATGCTACTTTTTTCATAGAAAAAACACCTCCGAATAAATTCATTTTAATATGAATTCAACGAAAGTGTCTTTATTTTACTCCCATTAATTGGGGTCAGTTCATTCAATAAGGGGTCTCTTTTAATATGCCTTCTGATAATCATAAGATGCGTAAAGTAAATATACTTTTTAGCATTATACAAACTATATTATAATTTTATAAAATTTACTTTAACGTTAACGAATAAAAAAGATAACAATAGAGGTGGTATATGATCATTTTCATTGGGATGTAACAGCTTTGTTGCTTTTAATCAAACAATTAAGGGCTATTTATAGTTTATCAGTTGATAATTTAATTAGTGGAACTGTATTTGAGAGTAGAGGGAAAAAGGTGCAAAGATGAAAAATAAATTATTTAGCATTATTTGGATTTTTATTTTTATCAATTATATAGGATTAGCGGTGTTACTTATTTTGTATGTTATATCAGCTGTATTTATATTAAGTCCATTGGTATTTGTTCAATTAGGGGCTTGATAATTTCAGTTGATTGGAATTTTCTTTAGGTATTGGTTTTGCTGTAATTTATACTGTTAGCGTTATCTAAAAAATAACAGCATATCTAATTAAACAAGAACTTCTTAAGGAAATTAATAATTAAAATAAATTTGTAGATAAATAAAGGTTAGTTTCAAGATATTTAGGAAAGTTTTAAAAAAGCCTTGACAAAAATCGATTACAAATGTAAACTATAATTAAGTATTTCGATTACAAATGTAAATGAAAAGAGGGAGAAACATTGCAAACTGAAATAGACGCTAAAATCACGGATTCCGAATGGGAAGTTATGCGCGTTGTTTGGGCACAAGATACAGTGACCAGTAAAGAAATTAGAGAAATATTGCAACAAAAAATGGATTGGAAACCTGCGACTACGAAAACTTTTATTGGGAGACTTGTAAAAAAAGGAATGCTTCATACAGAAAAAGAAGGAAATAAGTTTATTTATTCCGCAAATATTAATGAAAATGAATTTATCAAAAACAACTTAGATGAAACCTTCGATAATATCTGTAATAAAGACGTTGGTAGTACAATAGTGGATTTAATTTCAAAAGCAACGTTGAGTTTTCAAGATATAGAAAACTTGGAAAAAGCACTTGAAATGAAGAAAAAATATGCGGTTCAAGAAATTCCTTGCTCTTGTGTTCCTGGACAGTGTAAATGTAGAGATTATAGCTGTTCATCAGGATACTAAAATATCAAAGGAAATTAAAATATAAAAGGAGTGAGAGTTATGAGAAAAATCACCCTACAAATTACAGGTATGAGTTGTGCCCATTGTGTAAATAAAATTGAAACAGCATTGCAAGACTCACGAGGGGTAGTTAGTGCAAAAGTCAATTTGAAAAAAGGTATAGCTAGAGTTAAATATGATGAATCAGCTCAAACATTAGATAATTTAACAGCAGCTGTAAAGGATGTTGGATATGAAGCAAAACCAGTTAACTAAAAAAGGGGTTGAAAATAAATGGCTAAGGAAACATTAAGTATAGAAGGTATGACATGTGCATCATGTGTACAGACAGTTGAAAAAGCAACAAAGAAAATGCCTGGTGTACAAGAATCTAATGTAAATTTGGCTACAGAAAAATTGAATATAAGTTTTGACGAGAATACAGTTTCCATACAAGATATTCAAGAAGCTGTTGATAAGGCTGGGTATAAGGCCTTGACAGATAATGAGCAAAGAACATTTGCTATCATAGGTATGACGTGTGCTTCATGTGTTCAATCCATCGAAAAAGCAACAAGAAAATTAGAAGGCGTTATACATTCTAACGTAAATCTTGCTACAGAAAAAATGACGGTAGAGTATAACCCGACAGCCGTTTCAGTGTCAGACATTACCCAAGCAGTATCAAGTGCAGGATATGAAGCACAAGAAGATATGGAAACGTCAGATGAAGCCAATGAGGAAAGAGATAAAAAACAAAAAAAAGTGAAATTCATGTGGATACGGTTTTTGGGCTCAGCAGTTATCACCATCCCGTTACTTTATATTTCAATGGGACATATGATGGGCTTACCACTGCCAAAAATACTTAATCCAATGATGAATCCTGAATGGTTTTCATTATTACAATTGATTTTAACGTTACCCGTTATGATTTTTGGATGGAAGTTTTATTCAGTAGGATATAAGACATTATTTAGAGGACATCCAAATATGGACTCATTAGTTGCGTTAGGAACCAGCGCTGCGTTCGTATACAGCTTAGGGGCGACAATCGCAATTTGGACCGGTCGTTCTAGTTATGTAGAAAATCTATATTATGAGTCGGCAGCCGTAATTCTTACCCTCATTACGTTAGGTAAATATCTTGAAGTTCGTTCCATGGGCAAAACATCAGAAGCGATTGGAAAATTAATGGGATTAGCTCCTAAGAAAGCTATTGTCGTAAGAGATGGGAAAGAAGTAGAAATTTCTGTTGATGAAGTTTCAGTAGATGATATCGTCATTGTTAAACCGGGTGAAAAAATACCAGTTGACGGTGTGATATTAGAAGGCGTCACGTCTATTGATGAATCCATGCTGACAGGTGAAAGTATTCCTGTAGAAAAAAGTGCGGGTGCCAATGTCATAGGAGCAAGCATCAATAAAAATGGCACAATCCGATATCAGGCAACTAAAGTTGGAAAAGATACAGCACTATCACAAATAATTAAGTTAGTGGAAGATGCACAAGGATCTAAAGCACCAATTGCTAAAATAGCGGATATTATTTCTGGATATTTTGTTCCAATTGTTATAGGTATTGCTAGTATTTCCGGTTTAGCATGGTATTTTGGAGGGGGACAAACGGGAATCTTCGCTTTAACGATTACTATTTCCGTTTTGGTTATTGCTTGCCCATGTGCGCTTGGCCTTGCAACTCCAACAGCGATTATGGTTGGTACGGGCAAAGGTGCAGAAAATGGCGTATTAATTAAGGGTGGTAGTGCATTAGAAACAACGCATAAAGTCCAAACGATTGTATTTGATAAAACAGGTACGATTACAGAAGGTAAACCTAAAGTTACAGATATTTTCACCGAAAATGGGATCTCAAAAATGAAACTATTACAATTAACAGCTTCTGCCGAAAAAGGTTCTGAACATCCATTAGGTGAAGCAATTGTCAGGGGAGCCGAAGAAAAGGGACTTGACTTCGTGAAAGCAGAAAACTTTAATGCTATTCCTGGACATGGGATTGAAGTAACTGTAGATGGTAAAACAATGCTCGCAGGAAATAGAAAATTAATGGATGTACGCGACATTTCCTTAGATACATTGGCAAATATATCGGATGAGTTAGCTGGACAAGGGAAAACTCCTATGTACATTGCTATTAACAATCAAATGGCAGGAATTATAGCCGTTGCCGATACCGTCAAGGAAAATAGCTTAAAAGCAATCGAAAAACTTCATAAAATGGGGATCGAAGTTGCAATGATCACAGGGGACAATAAAGGTACAGCCGAGGCAATTGCCAAGCAAGTCGGAATTGACCGTGTACTAAGTGAAGTATTGCCAGAAGATAAAGCAAACGAAGTGAAAAAGCTCCAAGAGAAAGGAAAGAAAGTGGCAATGGTTGGAGATGGAATCAATGATGCACCAGCGCTTGCTCAAGCAGATATTGGGATAGCTATTGGTTCAGGTACTGATGTTGCCATGGAATCTGCAGACATTGTACTAATGAGAAGTGATTTGATGGATGTCCCAACAGCCGTGGAATTAAGTAAGTCTACTATTCGAAATATCAAACAAAACCTATTTTGGGCATTTGCTTATAATGTGCTAGGCATACCGTTTGCCATGGGAGTTTTCTACCTTCTTGGTGGACCGTTATTAAACCCAATGGTTGCTGGGGCCGCAATGAGCTTAAGTTCTGTATCTGTACTAGTAAATGCTTTACGTTTAAAAGGGTTTAAGCCATCAGCTGTGTAGCAAAAAGATTAAGTTTAGAGGAAGATTCAAAGAAAATATTTGGCACTCAAATAGTCCCGATGTTTACTTTTTATAAAAAAAGATTATTAGATAAAAGAAAGCTAAGCAAACATTATATTGATTTGAAAATAATAAGGATGAAATAGTTAGTATATTAAAAAATGAAAGAAGAAAACCAGTATTTCTTTTTAACTTAGTTGATAATTAGTTATTCTACTTCTTAAAGGGAAATGAATGTAATTTAATGAGGTGATATAAAAAGTAATTAGACAGCATTTTTTTAAAAGTAATAATACCTTACCCTGGTAATGTATTTAACATCATTAATTTAAGGAGTAATTTATATGAAACAAGCAACACTTAATGTGCAAGGAATGTCATGTGGATCTTGCGTGAATAAAGTAGAAGGAAATGTAGGTAAATTAAATGGGGTTGAATCAGTCAATGTTCAACTTTCTGAAGGTAAAGTAGGCGTAACATTTAATGAAGAGTCAGTTGATTTGAGAGATATCAAGGATGCAATTAAAGATACAGGGTATGAGGTAATAGAGGAACCCACCGAGGAAGATGAACCCGGATGCTCATGCTGCAATTAATTAGGGAAAAGGGCGTTCTGATTTTTGGCGCGCCCTTTTTATACCATAAAACTTTAGAAGGATCATCGTAGAAAAATTTATGGTAATAGGTATTAACCCGATACAGTTGTTAAGAGGCATATGAATGCAAATTTTGTTAAGAATTAAACAAGAGGACCCCGATATTGTGAAGGGATTTTTAAGAACTGTTTCTAAAATAATAAAATGTTTTTTCTTTACCATTTACTCTACTGATGTAATGTGAATATGAAAAATAAGAGAATCACTTTAGGTGGTGAATGTTTTTGATAAGGTTAGAACCTTTTAGTAAACAAGATTTTGATTTACTTATAAGTTGGGTTGACTCACCTGAATTTTTAATGCAATGGGGAGGAACTGATTTTAGTTATCCTTTAGACGAGAAGCAATTAAATCAGTATATAAAAGGTGCAAATGAAGAATGTTCGAGGGTGTATATTTACAAAGTCATTTTAGATAAAACCAATGAACCCCTTGGACACATTTCTCTGAACAATATTGATTTTGAAAATCGTTCTGCAAAAATAGGCAAAGTTTTAATAGGTGATTCCCGTATACGTGGTAAAGGAATAGGGCAGAAAATGGTAGTTGAATTACTCAAAATTGCCTTTGATAATCTATCCTTGCATAGGGTTGAGTTAGGCGTATTTGCTTTTAACGAATCGGCTATAAAAAGTTATGAAAAAGTGGGTTTTGTAAAAGAAGGATTACTCAGAGATTTTAGAAAAGTGAAAGATGACTATTGGAACTTATGGCAGATGAGCATTCTAGAGAATGAATGGAAAAAAACTATTTAGGGTTTTGAGTAAGTCTCCAATCTATAACTTAATAATTACAGAAGACAACTCTTTTTAAAATAGGAAATTAGAGCATAATTAAAAAGTAATTTTATAAATTAAAGGAGGAAGGAACAATGAATCATAGTAAACATAATTATCATCATGTCGAGTCAGAGGTTAAAACTAATGTGACTTACGATAATAAAAAAGTTTCAATAAAATTGGAAGATAATATTGGAGCACCGCCTGTTCTTGTTTTACAACATGAACAAGAAATGCATTTCATCATTGTATCTAATGATTTAGATAGGTACTATCATTTGCATCCAGAGAAGAAACAACAAGGACTCTATGTAGTAAACCAAGATCTAAACGATGGCACCTATCAAGCGTTTGTTGATATAGAATCGGAAAATAAGGGGTACCAAGTTACACCAAATACTTTACAGGTTGGAACGAGTGAAACAAGTAAAGCAAATCTTGAAAGAATGGATGATTGGACAAAAGAGCGTGATGGGAAGATAGTCACTTTAGATGACGTGGACGCGAGGATTGAAGAAGAAGTTCCATTGGTCTTTGACACGTATGGGGAAAAACCAAATCCATATTTAGGTGCTTTAGGTCATGTTGTGATTGTTGATGAATATGTAGAACAGTATATTCATGTCCATCCAGCTACAGACAATACAACTACTTTTAATGCGCATTTTTCAAGGCCTGGAATGTACAAAATTTGGGCTGAATTTAAGTTTGGTGATAACGTAAACGTCTATCCTTTTGTCATAGAAGTAAAAGAATAAAAAAAGTAATATAAGCTTAAGGCGATTAAGTATTGCACTCTTATCTTTTTCAATTGTAGTATTCAATTTAATTCTACTTACATGCCCCTGAGAGTTATATATAAACATAAAATTATCAATAAAAATAAAGCATTTCATTGATAACCGTTTATTTTTTTAAGTTTAATTTTTATATTTATAATATATTTCAAATCCTTTGAAAGGAGAGATTTTATATGATTAAAGGTATAAAGCTCGAACTTTATACGAGACCTATATGTTCAGACTGTCAAGAATCAAAAAAGTATTTATCTTCGAACCGTATTGATTATGAACATAAAGATGTAAGCCAAAATATAGATTTAGAAAAGGATATGAAAAAAATATCTGGTAACCGAATTGTTCCTTTATTTGCTTTTTATAAAAAAAATTTTTGGGGTAAAAAAAAGATAATTAAATATTTCGTTGGATTTGAAAATAACAAAGAAGAAATTTTAAATATGCTTAAAAAATAAAATGAAAAAGCCATTATTCTATGAGAAAATAATGGCTTTTTCTTATTTAGTGATGATCATCTTTTTCTTCTTTTATATCACAAAATAATCTTTCACTATGATGATTATTAGAGGTCTCTGTCTGTATTGTGACATGTTGAATATTTTTATGGTTAAGCTCATGTTCTATTTTTTTAAGTAAAGATTCATTTTCAGCAACAGACATTTTATCATCTACAACTATGTGACAAGATAATGCATTTAGTCCACTAGTTACTGACCAAACATGAAAATCATGTACAGTTTTTACTTCCTTGAATGTTTTTATAGTTTTGATAATAGTGTCTGTATCTACATTGCTTGGGGACCCTTCCATTAATACATGGAGCCCTGATTTTGTTACATAAAAGCCACTACGTAATACTAAAGCTGCTACAATTACACTCGCTAAAGGATCGGCCCAACCCCATCCAAAAAACATAATAAGTAATGCTGCTATAACCGCACCTATAGAACCAAGCATATCGCTGATAACATGTAGATATGCGCCGCGCATATTTAGATTTTCTTCTACATCGCTACCACGTAACATAATCCATGCTACAACAATATTAACTAATAAACCTACTAAAGCAATAATTAACATTCCTGTAGAAGCTACTTCAGGTGGATTCTTAAACCGTTGCAATGCTTCATAAAAAATATACAGGGATATTAATATTAAAGTAATTCCATTAAGTACGGCTGCTAATATTTCAAACCTTTTATAACCGAACGTTTTACTAGTATTAGCCCTTTTTGCTCCAAGCGTAAAAGCAATTAAAGCGATACCTAAAGAAATAGAATCACTCAACATATGTCCCGCATCAGATAGTAGTGCCAGACTGTTTGTAATAAACCCGCCGAATGCTTCTATAATCATATAACCTGTAATAATAATAAAACTAATTACTAAAGTTTTTTTATTGGCCCCATTTGTGTGATTATGACTATGATCATGCCCCATTTAATTTCCTCCTTTTTATTAGTGATATACATGTTCTACAGTTTGATTTAATATCTTCAGAACTAGGCAATCATCTGCAGAACAATAAATTGTTATACTTACTTCCGAAAAGATGTAATAACTTTACTATCTCATTGACGGATACTTCTTTTTCACATAGCAAATATAGAATTTCGACTCTTAATTCTATACTCAATGCTTTAAAAATCTGAACAGTTTGCATTGAAACTGTATTATTCAAAAGAAAAATTCTAACTAATATATTAATATATGTTCATATATTAATATATTTAATGTAATACGTCAATAATAAAATCTATATGGATGATTATATACCCCTGGGCGGTATATGTTATACTCGCACTATCTTATTGTTATCTTTAAAAATTTAAACTTAGGAGGTTTTATTGTGTCGAATAACGAAAAGCACCCAAATCATAGTCATCATGAACATGAAGGGCATAATCATCAAGAACATGAGAATCACGCTAGTCATGGTGATCATGCACATCACCATCATGGAAATTTTAAAAGTAAATTTTTTATTTCTTTAATTTTTGCGATACCAATTATTGTTTTATCGCCCATGATGGGGGTTAAATTACCGTTTCAATTTTCATTTACAGGTTCAGATTGGGTTGTATTAATTCTTGCTACAATTTTATTCTTTTACGGAGGAAAACCATTTTTATCAGGGGCTAAAGATGAAATTTCAACTAAAAAACCTGGAATGATG
>ERZ1023497.408-NODE-408-length-11208-cov-113.114140_pt1 | contig 11208 bp, 9 predicted proteins | sample MGYA00380543_ERZ1023497 | MGnify/ENA primary metagenome ERZ1023497 (study PRJEB33173, sample SAMEA4830384) | metagenome | study: EMG produced TPA metagenomics assembly of the PRJEB25223 data set... | reverse complement strand
ATATATGGCGGATTAAACATGATAATTGGCATATTAAAGATGTGTGAAGTAATCGAGAACTATAACTATTTTACAACCTTCGGACAAGCATTCGTGTGGGATCCATTATTTTTATTGTGGGGAATCGGATTGTTTGGATATGTTATGAAAGTGAAACAGAATAGATAAAGGAATACGCCACTGGCAGGAGACAGTGGCGTTTTTTTTGTCGTATAAGATGATGATGTTTGAATGTTGTTAGGGACAGAATTCCGAGAAATGTCCGTAAGAGAGCGCCCATCTAAATACCAGAATTCAGAATAATGATAGTTAGGGCATTCTAATTACCAGAATTCAGAATAGTGGAAGTTAGCCACAACTTTAACATCACCATCCCCGCTTATTGTTTCTGTGATTGTAATTTCTTCGCGATTTGTTGTATTTCTTGTATTTGTTTTGTTGTGGATTTAATACCACCTGATGAGAAGTACCATGATTTTGCGTCTAAGTTAATAATGTTATTATTTTTTATGGCATCTACGTCTTTAAGTACGTCATTTCCTAGTACTTTCTTACTTGTTCCTTTTCCGTCTGTTGCTTTGTCTCTATCCATTGAGAATATAACTTCTGGATTTTTTGAAGCGACATATTCAAAGCTGACGGGTTGGCCGTGTGGATTTGGTTTAACTTTCTTATCTACTGGTTTAAATCCAAGTTGATCGTAGAGTAGACCACCGAATCTTCCACCTGGTCCGTAAGTAGATAATTCACCTTGACTTGTAAGCAGTAGCATGACACTGTTATCTATATTTTTAACTGATTTCTTCGCTTTTTGTTCTTCGTTTTTTAGTTGATCTGTAAGTTCTTTAGCTTTCTTTTCTTCTCCAAAAATTTTGCCGAGTTTTGTCGTATTATCTGATACTGATTTTATGACAGCATTATCATCTGACCCTATATAAAGTAATGATGCGTTAGGGGCAGCTTTTTTAAATTCTTTTAATGTTTCGCTGCTTGCTGTACGATTTGAAAAGATAATTAAATCTGGATCAATTTCAGCTATTTTTTCAAAATTTGGTTTTCCTAATTCACCGACATTTGTATATTTATCTTTCGTAAAAGATTTTAATTCTTTAGGTAGCATAGAGTCGCTTGAACCAATTGAAATACCGGCTACATTCTTTTCTTTTCCGAGTGCTTTAATGATATCTGTTGCACCGTAATCAAATGTGACGACTTTTTTAGGGTCTTTCGTGACTTTGACTTTTTCTTCTTTCTGTTCTGCATCTCTACCGTCTTTGTATTTACCACGTAATTCATATTTTTGATTAACTGTGACTGTTTCTTTATTGCTGTTTGAATCACTTGTTCCTTTTGTTTGTCCACATGCTGCTAATAAAAGTGTGATGACCATTAGTAAAAGTAACTTCTTCATTATGTATGCTCCTTTATTTTAATATATTTATTGATGGAACGACTTTAAATAAACCTGTTGATTCTATCATGAATTTTAAAATTCTGACATGACTCATGCCTGTAAAGACAACCGTTTTATTATGGTTGAGCGCATTTTTCATAATGTGATTTGCCATAAATTGATTACGTTCTGACCATTCGAGGGAAAAGGCGATACCAGGACTATCTGCAAGTGAACGAATGGCAAAAACTTGTTCTAAAGGAATGACTGTATCGTGATATTCAGTTAATTGTTCATATAATGATAAATCTTTTGCCTTTTTATTTTGATGACTTTGTTTTGCCTCATTTAAAAGTTGGTATATTATAGGGTTATCATTTTCAAGGTATTCATCTGCAAAGACTGCACGAATTTTACGTGTTTGCATTTGATTGTTGTCGATTGGTAAAATAGTTGGTAATTTTAATTTCAATGCGAGTGGTATCGCTAAAAAATGATGTTCGTTTAGTTGAAGCGGCAATTGTTTACGGGATAGTTGATTAAAGTCTTTAAGCAATTGTCCTTTATTTTTAATATCCCATTCAATAGCGATTAAATCTGGATTGTATTGCTGTAATTTATTCAAAATGACGTTAGCATCTTCTATGTAACGTTGATAGGATTCTAAAAAATATTGATTGCTTTGGTCTAACCGAATATGTGGTGTACCAATGATACAAATTTCTCTTTGTGCCAATTTGACACCTCCTTAATTGATAATCGTTATCAATTATAGAGTAACACTTTTATAAATACAATGTTGCTATTATTTTAAGATAATTAAATAATAATGTTATAATTAAATAATAGAAAATTTAGATTCAGGAAAGGGCTGGCAGAATGTTTTTAGCTTGGAATGAAATGAGACGAAATAAGACGAAGTTTGGTCTAATTATTGGTGTATTAGTTATGATTAGCTATCTTTTATTCTTATTATCGGGGTTAGCAAACGGTTTGATGAATATGAATAGAGAAGCAGTAGATTTATGGAAAGCAGATGCGATTGTTTTGAATAAAGATGCCAATCAAACAGTTGCACAATCATCTATTAATACAGATGATGTAAAAGGCAAATTTGATAAAAGTGAAGGCTTAAAGCAAACGGCTGTTATTGCTTCAGACGGTAAAAACAAAGAGAATGTCACAGTCTTTGGTATCGATGGAAAAGGCTTCCTAATGCCTAAAATAGAAGACGGCAAACTGTTTGAGAAAGATAATGAAGTCGTTGCAGATCTTACTTTAAAAACAAAAGGATTCAAAATCGGGGATACATTAACACTTTCAAATAGTGATGAAGAATTAAAAATTGTCGGTTTCTCAGTAAGTTCTAAATTTAATGCATCACCTGTCTTATTTACAAATAATGAAACGATTGGGAATTTAAATCCGATGTTAAAAGGCGATAAGATCAATGCGCTAGTCGTTAAAGATAAAAATTGGAAAGATGTTGAATTGAACAAAGATTTAGAAGTAGATGACATTGAATCATTTATTACGAAACTACCAGGCTATCAAGCGCAAAATTTAACATTAAACTTTATGATTGTGTTCTTATTTGCGATTTCAGCAATGGTTATAGGTATATTCTTATACATTATTACGTTACAAAAGAGAAATTTATTTGGTGTCTTAAAAGCGCAAGGATTAACGAATGGCTTTTTAGCACGTTCAGTCATGAGTCAAACGATTATTATTGCTTTAATCGGTACATTGATTGGCTTTGGATTAACGATGTTAACAGGATCGTTCTTACCAGAGGCAGTACCTATCAAGTTTGATTATTTAACAATGTTGTTATACGGCATCGTGCTTATTATCGTTGCAATTTTAGGTAGTTTATTCTCAGTATTAAGCATTCGAAAAGTAGAACCATTGAAAGTCATTAGTTAGGAGGCGGAATCATGTTAGCATTTGAGAATGTAACAAAGTCATTTAAAGACGGTAATAGAACGATAGAAGCAGTGAAATCAACTAACTTTAAACTAGAAAAAGGAGAACTAGTTGCCATTATTGGACCATCCGGGTCAGGGAAAAGTACACTGTTAACAATGGCGGGTGCACTACAGTTACCATCAGAAGGTACAGTATCTTTAAATGGTCAAAATATTAATCATTATAATGAAAAACAATTATCTAAACTTCGATTAAAAGAAATCGGATTTATACTTCAAACAAGTAATTTAATACCGTTTTTAACCGTTCAACAACAATTTGAATTACTTAAAAAAGTGAAAAAAGACGTTATGAATGAAGATGAACATACTAGGCTATTGAAACAACTCGGTTTGGATAAAATCTTAACCCAATTACCAAGTGAAATATCAGGCGGTCAAAAACAAAGAGTGGCTATCGCTAAAGCACTTTACACAAATCCATCCATTATACTAGCAGACGAACCAACCGCATCATTAGATACAGAAAATGCAATAGAAGTCATGGAAATATTGAGAAGAGAAACAAAAGAATTAAATAAATTATGTATTATCGTAACGCACGATCAAAGACTGACATCATACTGTGATAAAGTATTTAAAATGGTAGATGGTGAGCTGAAAGAAGAATAACGAGGTTGATTTAATAGAATAAAAAGTAAGAGGCTAGGATATTGATGATATCCTAGCCTCTTACTTTTTATTCATAACTTTTTAATGCTTTTTCCATGATGTCCCAAGCTAAGTCTACGTTCACTTCTGTAGCGAAATAGGTATTAGGTTCTTGTTTATAAGTATTATGCAAATCAACAGACATTGTGCCATATGTGAGTTCACTTTGATGTTCGATTTGGATGAATGTTTTTTGTAACGTGAATATTTCAGGATGCAGCAAATATAAAATTGTACAAGCATCATGAATAGGACCACCGTCCATATCAAATTGCGATTTATATGTAGATTTAAAGAACTTTAAGAGTTCAACTACGAAATGAGATATTGGATTATTGATTTGGTGAAATCTTTCAATTACAGCATCATCTGCTAATAATTGATGTGTCACGTCTAAACCGAAGACAACAACCGGAATGCCACTTTCAAATACTTTTTTCGCTGCTTCTGCATCAACCCAAATATTAAATTCCGCTGTTGGTGTCCAGTTCCCGAACGTTCCACCTCCCATAATGACGATTTCTTCTACATTATGAGCAATTTTAGGTTCTTGGATAAGCGCCATCGCAACATTTGTTAACGGTCCTGTTGCTACGAGTGTTATAGGTTCATTACTGTTTAATACATCTTCAATTATGACATTTACACCATGCTGATTTGTAGGCTTTAAGTTTGGAAGTTTCGGTAATTCAGGACCATCTAAGCCACTTTCACCATGAATACTTTCAGCAAATGCAGCTTTCTTGATTAAAGGTCTGTCCGCACCGACTGAAACAGGAATGTCGCCTCTATTCATAATATCTAATACGTTTAAAGCGTTTGTTGTATTCTTATCTACTGATTGATTTCCCGCAACAGTTGTCACTGCTAAAATATTTAATGGACTAGATTGAGCACCAGCCAATATTAATGCGATAGCATCGTCATGCCCAGGATCACAATCCATGATGATTTTTCTATTTTGTAACATTTAAACACGTCCTCTAATTTAATTTACGCCTTAATTCCATTATACTAAAGCGTTTTCAACTAAACAAAATAAACAGACTATAAAAAATTATTATAAATAAGGTCTTGTATTTTAATAGATATAAGTATATAATTTTAAATCGTAAACGTTACTATTTGTAAAAGGAGTGTACGAAATGAAAAAATGGATTGGGGTATTAACAGTTGTTTTTGCAATTTGTATGGTATTAGCAGGCTGTAATCAAACAGATAGCAAAAATAATGATTCTGATAAATTAAAGGTTAAGACGACGGTTTACCCATTGAAATCTTTTATAGAACAAATTGGCGGTAAGCATGTAGAAGTAGAATCTATTTATCCTGCAGGTACAGATTTACATAGTTATGAACCAACGCAAAAAGATATTTTAAACGCGAGTAAAGCGGATTTATTTGTTTATACAGGAGATGATTTAGATCCAGTAGCAAAGAAAATTGCCTCAACTATTAAAAAAGATGATAAAAAATTATCACTTCAAAATAGTATGGATCAATCTGAACTTTTAACAGATCAACATGAACATGGTCATGAGCATGGGGAAGATCACGATGAAGATGAACATCATGAACATGGAGAAGAGCATGAAGAACACGAGCACGAACATGAACATCATCACCACGGTGGATTTGATCCTCACGTATGGTTAGATCCTAAAATTGACCAAGAAATGATTAAAGGAATTAAAGATGAATTAATCAAGAAAGACCCAGATCATAAAGCAGATTATGAGAAAAATTATAAAAAATTAAATAATGAATTATCGGATATCGATCAATCATTAAAAGATGCTACTAAAGGTCATGAAGGCCATACAGTATTTATCTCTCATGAATCACTAGGTTACTTAGCAAATCGTTATGGATTTGTTCAAAAAGGTGTTCAAAGTATGAATGCTGAAGCTCCATCACAAAAAGAATTAACTGAAATTGTTAAAGAAATTAAAGATACAGATGCGAAATACATCTTATATGAAAGCAATATTTCATCAAAAATTACAGACACAATTCGTAAAGAAACAGATGCTAAACCATTAACATTTAATAATATGGAATCTTTAACGAAAGAACAATTAAAAGAAAAAGATCTTTCATATCAATCATTAATGAAGGAAAATATTAAAAATATCGAAAAATCATTAAATGACAAGATTACAACAAAAGATGACAAGAAAGCTGCATCTCATGATAAAGCAATTGAAAAAGGTTATTTCAAAGATTCACAAGTAAAAGACCGTAAACTATCAGATTATGAAGGTGACTGGCAGTCTGTATATCCATATTTAAAAGATGGCACACTTGATGAAGTCTTCGAACATAAAGCTGAAGAAGAAGGCAAGATGTCTGAAAAAGAATATAAAGCTTATTATGATAAAGGCTATAAAACAGATGTCGAAAAAATCAAAATTGATGGCAATAAAATCAGTTTCACTAAAGAAGGCAAAACAACAACTGGAGAATATGCGTACGATGGCTATGATATCTTAAAATATGAAAAAGGTAATAGAGGCGTAAGATACACATTTAAATTAAAAGGTGAATCAAACGATAACTTACCGAAATATGTACAATTTAGCGATCACAATATTTATCCTAAAAAAGCAGCACATTTCCATATATTCACGGGCAATGATAAAGATAAAGTCTTAAAAGAATTAGATAACTGGCCAACATATTATCCAGCTAAATTATCTAAAGACGAAGTAAAAGAAGAAATGTTAGCACATTAAAGCAAAGAACCTGAGACCACGGTGGTCTCAGGTTCTTTTATATATAATGTAATTATTTTTGGTACTACTATACCTACATCATATCGAATATTTAAATATAAGTCTATTTTTTATATAAATGATTGCTATACTAAATTTAATAAAAGGGGGATATTAAAATGACAAATATTTATGATCAAGATGATTTCTTTGAAGGCTATAAACAAAAAAGAAATCATGCATTAAGTTATAACGAAGTTGTTGAAATGCCTGAAATGAAGCGGTTAATGCCAGATTTAGAAGGCAAAACAGTACTTGATATTGGCTGTGGTATGGGGCATTTGATTGCGCATATGTTGAAGTTACATCCTAAACATATTACAGGAATTGATGAGTCACTTAATATGATTAGCGCAAGTCGCGAAAAATTCAATTCTAACAATGTATCGTTATATCATGAATCATTTATGGCTTTTCAGACAAATGAAACGTATGATGTAATCGTATCTTCTCTTGTATTTCATTATATTGAAGATTTTAAACGATGTGCCGAGAAGTTGAATCAGCTATTAAATAGTGGTGGCACGTTACTCTTTACTATGGAACATCCTATACAAACATCCACTAAAGATCCGGAAGTCGTACAAGAAGATGACAAAGGGATGTTTTTACGAATGGAACATTATTTTGATGAGTCTTCTCGCTCAGCAAATTGGTTAGGCGCTGATGTTTATAAATATCATCATACGATTGAAACAATCCTCAATAATTTAATAGAAAATGACTTTGAAATCCAATGTGTAAAAGACCTCGGGCAGTCTGAGGAAGTATTTAGAATGTATGATCAAGCACGTATTAATAAGTTGAAACAATTCCCACCATTTCTATTAGTAAAAGCAAAGAAAAAGTAGAAGAGGTACAACAAGTTAATATTTATAAAAAGACACACGTATAATTGAAAAGTTTTCAACTTTATACGTGTGCTTAAAATGTTGATCAGTAATATTTTATTTCATTTCTTTTAGTTGTTTTAAAATGATTTCTCTTTGTTTTTCCAGAGAAATTGGATCATTATATTGCGTTTGTTGTAAATCTAATTCGATAACATGGTTATTTTTAACTGCATCAAGGTTTTTCCAGTTAGTTGTTTGAGTGAATTGTGGTGTTTCTCCCATAGTTGCTAGGATAATATAATCACCTGTATAATCAGAAAGTTCTTCTTCAGATGGAGTTGCCATATAAGCATTCTTTGTTTCTTTTTCTAATTTTTCAGGTTGCATCATTCCGTAACCACCGTAAACAATTTCTGTACCACGTCCATAGTTTTTACCGAATGCTGTTAAACCTTTTGGTGTTGATTGAAGGACTGTAATAGTTTTCCCGTCTACTTTATTACCTAATGATTTTTTATCTTTTTCAAGTTTTTCTTCCCAATTTTTTATCCATTTTTTGGCTTTGTCTTGTTCATTTACAATTTCCCCGAGTTCTCTAGTAGCAGCTTTGTAGTCTGATTTCATAGCGTCCATTTGGACAGTTGGTGCAATTTTTTTGAGTTTATTAATGTTTTTATCTTCTTTAGTAGTAATGATTAAATCTGGCTTTGTTTTAGCAATGTCTTCAACATTATTTTGACCTAACATTTTTGCACCTTTAGTAGCATCAGACAATGTTTTATTTTGTTTCACAAAATCAATGACACCTACAGGTTTATGGCCAAATTCAACTAATGCACCTATGTATGTGGGATGTAATACGACAATTCTTTTCGGATCTTTAGGTATTTCGATTTTTTCCCCATCATCTTGTTTAAATACTTTAGTATCAGATGAAGAACCCGATTTTGTTTCTGACGACTTTTCTTTAGTATCTGAGCTATTACAAGCTGCCAAGAAAAATAATAAACATAAGCAAAATATAAATAATCTTTTCATAAATTATACCCTCCAAATATATGATAATGATAATCAATATCATTTAAATTATAACAATCAAAATTAATTAATCAACACTTTATTTTTAAATTTATTTGACTTTGTCATTTTTTAAATATATCTTTGGTTTGTGTTAGTAAAAGAAGGGGTGAATATTTTGGTTAAACGATTAATTAGTGCAAATACGTCTGATATTTTGAATTTTTCATCAGAGGAATTGAAGCAAAGTATTAAGGCGAGTGAAGGTAGAACGGTACTTAGCGAGAATGTTGTCGTACATACGCCTGCTCTAGTTCAAGATATTACAAATGCGGAAATGGCAACTGCTTTTGGAGCAGATATGATTTTACTGAATGCTTTAGATGTCAATGAACCAGTGATTAAAGGTCTTTACCATGAAGTTTATAAAGGTACTGGCAATGCTGTTCAAGATTTAAAGAACCTAGTCGGTAGACCTATTGGTGTAAATTTAGAACCAGTTGATGATAAAGCAAATATGGCAGAAGTTAAACTGGATATTTCTGCGGGTAGAAAAGCGACTAAAGAAACTTTTATACGAGCTGAAAAATTAGGTTTTGATTTTGTATGTTTAACTGGGAATCCAGCAACAGGCGTTACAAACAATCATATTTTAGAAGCGATTAAAGTAGGGAAATCTCATTTTAATGGACTTATTATTGCGGGTAAAATGCACGGATCAGGTGTAGATGAGCCGGTAGTTAATTTAGAAGCTATAACGAATTTTGTAGAAGCTGGGGCAGATATTATATTAGTGCCTGCAGTTGGAACAGTATGGGGTGTCAGTGAAGAAGAGGTGAGAGAAGCTGTTCAAGTTGCACATAATCATGGCGCACTAGTGATGAGTGCAATCGGTACATCTCAAGAAGGTTCGGATGAGGCGACGATTAGAGAAATGGCTATTAAAAATAAAACATTAGGCGTTGATATTCAACATATAGGAGATGCAGGATATGGTGGATTAGCACCAGTCGAGAACATATATGCATTAAGTAAAGCTATTAGAGGGCAACGCCATACAGTATCTAGAATAGCAAGATCAATCAATAGATAAATAAGAAGGATGAGAGGATGAGACAGTGTGGGCTGTCTCATCCTTTTCATATTTGTTTGGAAAGGTAGTATCGGTCCAGAAAAGGGAAATATGGACCGATACGAAAAATTATCGGTCCAGAAACGAGAAATATGGACCGATAAAAAAATTTACCGGTCCAGAAATGAGATTTGCAGGCCGATAAAAATAAATATCGACCCGAAAACAGGATTTGCAGGCCGATAAATAAAAATATCGACCCAAAAACCTCACCTCACTATAATCAACTGTCCAATCACAACAATAAATCTTCCAAATCTGCATAAAATCTACCTATTATAAAAGACTTCCGTAATACTACGGAACTTTTCGATATGCTACTCGTTTATGAAAACGTTTACAATAAAATTGTATTAAGAAATGTTTGATTAAAGGAGGAAGGTTTCAATGTCAAAACTACCAGAGGATTTTTTATGGGGAGGTGCTGTAGCGGCGCATCAACTTGAAGGTGCTTGGCAAGAAGATGGTAAAGGAATCAGTGTTGCAGATGTTATGACTGCAGCTTCTCACGGGAAACATCGAGAAATTACAGACGGCGTTATTGAAGGTAAATATTATCCAAACCATGAAGCAATTGATTTTTATCATCGATATAAAGAAGATATTCAATTATTTAGTGAAATGGACTTTGAATGTTTCAGAACTTCGATTGCATGGTCAAGAATTTTTCCGAATGGTGATGACCAAGAACCTAATGAACAAGGTTTAGCATTCTATGATGACTTGTTTGATGAGTGTTTGAAGTACGGGATTGAACCTGTCGTAACATTGTCTCACTTTGAATTACCTTATCATCTTGTAACTGAATATGGTGGCTTCCGAAATAGGAAAGCAATTGACTTCTTCGTTCGCTTTGCAACAGTTTGTTTTGAGCGATATAAAGACAAAGTTAAATATTGGATGACGTTCAATGAGATTAATAACCAAGCTAACTTTGATGAAGATTTTGCGCCATTTACGAATTCAGGAGTGAAATATCAACCTGGTGAAAATCGTGAACAAATTATGTATCAAGCAGCACATTATGAATTGGTTGCGAGTGCTCAAGCGACAAAAATTGGTCATGACATTAATCCAGAATTTGAAATAGGGTGCATGATAGCAATGTGTCCAATATATCCAGCAACTTGTAATCCGAAAGATATCTTAATGGCTCAAAAAGCGATGCAAAAGAGATATTATTTTACGGATGTCCATGTTCATGGTGCATATCCAGGTTATATGACACAGTATTTCAAAGATAAATCTTTCAATTTAGATATTACAGATCAAGATATTGAAGATTTGAAACAAGGCACAGTAGACTACATTGGCTTTAGTTATTACATGTCATTCGCAATTTCACATGAAAAATCTAACGAAAAATATGATTATGTTGAAACACGTGATTTAGTAAAAAATGACTATGTACAAGCTT
>ERZ1023497.407-NODE-407-length-11231-cov-12.337241_pt1 | contig 11231 bp, 7 predicted proteins | sample MGYA00380543_ERZ1023497 | MGnify/ENA primary metagenome ERZ1023497 (study PRJEB33173, sample SAMEA4830384) | metagenome | study: EMG produced TPA metagenomics assembly of the PRJEB25223 data set... | reverse complement strand
ATCAATTGTATTGGATATATATTTATAAAATCATCATCAACTGATAAGTAGAAGCGTATCATAAATGATGCGGTTTTTGTTATACTATTACATATATTTGGTTTTTTATACTCAGAAGTTTAATGAAGAGTGAATTCTCTGTGTATCTTTATTACAAAGTCTATGATCATAATAATATAAAATAAAAATTTGATATAATTATTAAGATAGAAATATGTTTAATAGATTTATTAAAATTATTAGGTTATAACAATTAGTAGAGAGAAAATAAAAGGAGGTATACGTGAGTAATGTCCGATAGAAGATTTGAAAAAAAATCATTATTATTAGCTACAACTGTTAGAAACCCAGAAAGATTTCCTGCTTTTTTATCCAACCTTAAACCATTTGAAGGACAAATATTTGATGAACATATTGCACAAAAGATTGCGCAAAATTTAATACGCACTCGAGAATATAATCCTGATAAGGCATTGAAAAACGTTAAAGAACTACAAAAATACAAAGGTAATAAGGATGAGATGACTGCCGAAGAAGCATTATTAGCGGTTAATTGGTCATTGGAAAATCTATCTGGTCACGCTGCGGGAGGATTTCCAAAAAAATCGTGGGGTGGCCGTGCTGTTGAATGGTTTAGTTTTATGCAAGAGCTTGGGGCAGTCCGAATATCAAAAGGCGCAGTAATTAAATTTTCTAAATCAGGAAACGACTTTGCAAGAGTGTATAGCGACAATTCTGTTCAGGATGTGGATGCTTTATTGGCTAATTTTTGGCTGAATGGCATGATTAAGTTACAACAAAAGTCCCCCTTTCGATCCGGAACAATTGAGAACAGACCATTTGTCTTAATGTTAGATGCTATATTAAGGTTATCTGAAAAATTTGGACCGAATGATCCAGGGCTATCTCGTGCGGAATTATCATTCCTATTAACATGGGATAATAATAATACACAAGAGTTCATTGAATATATACTCGAAATACGCAAGGTGTATGGAAAACAATTGAGCTCTGATTTAGTTTATGAGTTAGTCATGGGCGATGAACGAATGCTCAAAGGTGCACGAAAAAGGCGGTTTAAAAAAGCTCAAATTGTTCAAGATATTGTCGATGATTGGATGCGTAAATCGCGTATGACGGGTATTGTTCAACTTCGTGGCTTAGGCGGTTACTTGGACATTGTTCCTGAAGAAGAAGCAGCAGCACGATATATCGTAAAAAACTACAGTGAATTCAATTATGAAACAGATCCCGATCAATATTTTGAATCTGTAGCTAAATTTGATGATTACATTCGATTTGTTGAATCAGCCGCTGCCATTGATCACGTCAACGAAAAAATGAATGTTATAAATAATTTCGCAGAAAATTTATCATGGAAAGAGTTGATTTATGAATTAAGTGTATTAAATGGGGGACATAACTCATCAAAACATAAATTATTCAAGTTAATTCGTGATCCTTTAAGATTAGAGTTCTTATGTGCAATTGCACTAAGAAAAAGTTTTCCTGATTCGTTAATTGAGGCAAATTATTCGGCCGATGATGAAGGATTGCCTAAATCAACAGCAATTGGTGGTAAACCTGACTTGTTTGTAAAAGATAGGATAACTGGTGCAACTATAGAAGTAACACTTCAAGTTAGTAAATCTCAAGCAGTAAATGAGATTCCCTCGATTGCAAGGCATTTAACAAAGGTAAAGAAACGTGATAGATGTGATGATTATTTTACTGTGTTTGTTGCTAAAGCATTACATCCTGATTCAGTATTAATGTCGGAATTTGTATACGCACGTGACAGACATTTGATTTCCACATATGGTATTGATGAATTTGCCATCAAGATGTCGGAATCATCAGAGGTGATAGATTTAAAAAAGATACCGAAAAAGACTTTCACCATGAACTAGTTTTACACGCAATTAAAACATGCTACTAATTCCTGAAAACTATTAAAATCCCCCCTTATCTAACACACAGAGAATAGGGGGGATTTTAGTCTAATACTATAATCAATTTATAATTTTAGTAATTTATTGATCGTATTTATTGTGTTGACATAGAAATTATGGCAAAAAGTGCATATGAAACATGATTTTTCTAATAAAACTGATGAAAAATATGCTACAAGAGGACAACTGAAAAACGTTCACTCTATAAAAAGCGAACTTAAATACTAGTAAAGAGATAAGTACTATTTATTTTTCATTAGTCATTTGTTTTAAGTAACCTAAAAAAGGAACTTTAATAATTGTTTGAAAAGAGATATTTATCATAACAAGATATTAGATAACGTGGAATATAAATAAGAATTATAATAATTTAGATTTATTTTCATTCATTAATTGTGTAAAAAGAAACTTTAATCTTAGAGCTATAATAATTTATTAGTTTGCAGTTTAGATATGAAAGTATTTTAGTTTTTAATCCTCGTTTACTTTCAGAAAATAGCATACTAAGATAAAATAATAAGTATTGGCTAATTAAAAGTTAGGGAGTAAATTATGAAAAAAACAGAAACTGATAAGCAAAATTTTGGAATATTTAATCTAGAGAATAGAAGATATATTGGGAACAAAACAAAGTTAATGAATTGGATAAAAGATACACTGTCTGAAAACACTAAAGGGAATTCACTATTTGACGTTTTTGCAGGTACAGGTGCTGTGTCAAAAGCTTTGCTTGAAAATTATGATGAAATTATTTTAAATGACTTTTTATATTCAAATGAAGTTATTTACAAAGCTTTTTTTGATAATGAAAAATATGATAAAGAAAAATTATTAAAAATAGAAAGTGAATATCAAAGAATTACAACTAATGAGATTGACGATGAGTACTTTGTTAGTAATTATGGGAATAAATATTTTAGTGAATTTGATGCAAGAATAATTGGTGAAATAAGAGAAGATATTGAAAAAAGAACAAATTTAAATGAAAAAGAAAAATCTATACTAATAGCATCATTAGTTTATTCTGCAGATAAATGTTCTAATACTGTGGGACATTATGATGCTTATAGAAAAATAAATAATATAGAAGATAAGTTTATTTTTAAGTTAATTACCCCTTTAGATACCGAATCAAAAACAATCAAAATCTTTAGAGATGATTCAAATATATTAGTGCGTAACATTAAAGCTGATGTAGCATTTATCGATCCTCCTTATAATTCAAGACAGTATTCTCGATTTTATCATTTACTTGAAGTATTAGTTAAATGGGAAAAACCTCGGTTAGAAGGTGTAGCTATGAAACCACCTACGGAAAATGTAAGTGAATATAGTAAAACTTCAGCACATAAAGCTTTTGATGATTTGATCAGGAATATAAATGTAAATTATATAGCGGTCATATACAATAACACTTATACATCAAAAAGTTCTAGTTCAAAAAATAAAATAACTCATGATCAGATTTTAGACTCGCTAAATAAAAAAGGAAAAACTAAAGTCTTTGAGAAGAAGCATAAATTCTTTAATTCTGGAAAAACTCAATTTATTGATCATAAAGAATTTTTATTTATTACGGAGGTTAGTTGTATTGAAAAGAATTAGAAGTCCACTATTTTATGTCGGTGATAAATATAAATTAATGGCACAGTTAACAGAATTATTTCCCAGAAAAATAAATACGTTTTACGATGTTTTTACTGGTGGAGGTAGTGCCTCTATAAATACTATTGCAAATAACTATAAAATCAATGATATAGATAAAAATGTGATGAAATTACATGAATTATTGAAAAGAGAGTCAAAAGATATTGAGCATTTTATATACAAAATGTCAAGAATAATAGAAAAATATAATTTAAGCCACTCTGAACTAGGAAAGAATAAAGAAATTGAACTTTTAAAACAAACATATAAAAAAACATATTTTTCTATTTATAATAAAGAAGCATATTTAAATTTAAGAGATGATTTTAATCAGAATCAAACAAATATTGAATTACTTTATTTATTATTAGTTTATGGGTTTAATCATATGATTCGTTTTAATAAAAAAGGGGATTTTAATTTACCAGTTGGTAACGTTGATTGGAATAAAAATGTTACTTGTGCACTAAGAAATTACGCTGATTGGATTAATTATAATAAGGTAGAGCTACACAATTCTGATTTTATGTATTTTGTTAAACAAAATACATATCTAGAAAATGATTTTTTATATTTTGACCCACCTTATTTAATTTCTTTAAGTGATTATAATAAATTGTGGAATGAAAATTCAGAAAAAAGACTGTACTCTTTGTTGGATAAACTTGATAAAAATAGTGTTAAATGGGGTATTTCCAATTTATTAAAACATAAGGGTAAAACTAATGTGATTTTGTTTGAATGGTCAAAAAAATATAATGTATATCAAATAGATAGTAATTATATATCAAGATTTGATAACTCAATTAAAGAAAATAGTAAGGAATTATATGTGACTAATGTAAAAAAAGGGGAGTAAACGATGAGAAAAAGAAATAATAGAAGAAAACCAATTTCATTTGATACTACATTAAGAAACCCGCGTAGAATACCTCAATTTATAAGTGTTTTGAAAAAGTTTGAAGGGGAAATTTTAGATGATGAAATAGCACTTTATTTAATGGCAGAGATTATAAATAAGAAGATATTCGAGCCTAGTTTGTCTACATTAGGTACTTATGTCAAAAATTATAGTGGTAAATTTAATTTTGAAGCTGATGATCAATCTGACAGCGCACAAGATAAAGTGAATAGATTTTATAATGAATGGCTTGAAAATGAAGCTAATAAAACTGATTTAAATAAAATAGTGTATTTATTAAAAAACACAATTACAAAACATAAGGAAGCTGGTTATAAAGGGGGATGGGAGTCAAGACTCCACACTCAATACAATTTTCTGAATGAACTTGGTTTTGTAGTAGTTTCAAAAGATAAGGAAATTAAGATTTCTACTAATGGTAATTTAATGATTTCACAATATAGAGATGGTTATCCAATTTCTGAAATTTATGATGAGACACAAGAAGAATCAGCATTTTTGAATGCATTTGCAAGATATCAAATTAATAATCCTTATAGAAGTAACACTATTAAAGTAAATTTTTTTCCTCTCGTTTTGAATGTTATAAAATATTTAGATATTAAGTATCAAAGGCCAGGCATTTCAAGAAGTGACTTACCTTTTATAATTGCGTGGGGAAATGATGATTATAAGACTTTATCTGAATTTATATATAAGTTTAGAAAGAAACATGGCTATAATGTTAGTAATGAAGTAGTATATTCATATGCTATAGGTTTAATGGAAAGAGAATTAAACATTAATAATATTAAACCTGCTTCCGAGGCATTTATTAAAGAAAAAGAAAGAGACTATAAATTCAGTAAAATAATTAAAGAGACCCCTGATGAAATAGTTAGAAAATTAAGGTTAACAAAATTAATTTCTTTAAGAGGTGGAGGAAACTTTATTGACATAAACTCCTTAGAAAAAGAAAAAGTAAACCATGTATTAATTAACTATGCATCTAATAAAGAATTTGATGACCCTGAAGAATATTTCGAATTTATGGGTAAGGTAGATTCATTTCTTGTATTTGATGCTCAAGAAGAAGAAACTGAATTTGAAATTGGTATTAAAGAAAAGACTATTATAAAATGGGCAGAAGATAATGATTGGAAAACGTTAAAAGAAGAATTAATTAATTGTACAAAAGCAAAGGGACAAGCAGGAAATGAAATTTTGAAATTTATTAAAGAAACAGTTAGATTAGAGTTTTTGTCTGCTATAGTTGTAAAAAAAGCGCTACCTAATTTGAAAGTAATACCTAACTATAAGGTGGATGATCAAGGAATCCCATTTAATACAGCTGGAGGTACCAATAAAAATTCAGTTGGTTCTGATATTGACGTATATGAAAATGAAATTCACGCTATTGTTGAACCTACATTATCAAACTCAAGAAGTTTTCAAGTAGAACATGAATTGCCATCAATAAGAAGTCACATATTCGGTACTAACAAAAAAGACCATTATGAAGGAAATAAATATAGAAATTGGTTTGCATTATTTATAGCCCCTAATATACACAGAGAAGTTGGAGACCAAATAGCTGTTTATAGATATGCTAATGGAGTGGAAATTTATCCTTGGAATGCTGAAGATTTTATAGATTTTTCACAAAATGTTAAATCGATAGAAGATTATAAAATAATTAGAGAGTACGTGCAACCCCAAAAAATGTTATAAAGTCAAAAGTATTAGCAGAATTAACACCTTATCAGTAACTAAATTAATTTATAATATGTAAGAAGAAAAGATTAACAGAGTATTCCTGATTTTTTGATAGCAAATGCTCTGTATTTTATTTACTTTTTAATTACACAGTTTCAACTTAAGTATTTTTGATAATCTTGTTTATTTAATTTCTCAAAGGGACCTATATGTTAAAGTAATTTTCTTGATGATGTAGCAAGGCTAAATTCTGCATCTATTATATCAAATTGTTTTAATAGACTTTCTATCAAATATAAATGTTAATCCAATAAGATTATGTATTTTAGTTTCTAAAAAATAATTATATACTTATTTTTCGATAAAGTTAAACAAGTAATCAGTGTAAACATACATAAGTATATATGGAATTAATAATTTGAAACAATTGAAAGAAAAAGAAGCCCTTCACCAGATTGAAGGGCTTCTTTAGATTATCATAATACATGCTTTTCTTTTTTAATCAGTTCTATAAAATCTTTTGCTACAAATATATGTTCTTCATCTTGACCATGTTTTCGAACAGAAAGCGTATTGTCTCTTACTTCATTATATCCAATGACAATAGTATATGGCACTTTCTTAATTTGAGATTGTCTAATTTTGTAACCCATTTTTTCATCACTGCTATCCACAGCAACTCTAATTCCATTAGTTTTTAACTGCTTTTTAATTTGTTCTACATGAGCTAAATGTATCTTATTGTTCACTGGTATAATATTGACTTGATTTGGTGCTAACCATAATGGTACATTGCCACCGAAATGTTCAAGTAAAATTCCTAAAAAGCGATCGATAGAGCCATAAATTGTTCTATGAATAACAACTGGTTTTTCTTTTTCATTATTTTCATTAATATAATTCAAATCAAATTTCTCGGGCATTTGAAAATCAAGTTGTATCGTACCACATTGGTGATTTCTTCCTAATGCATCATTAATATGAATATCTATTTTAGGGCCATAGAACGCACCGTCTTTTTCATTAACTGTATAGTTTAATTTGTTATAATTTAAAACATTTTCCAGTGAAGTTTCTGCAAAATTCCATAAGTTAATATCCCCCATATAATCGTCTGGACGTGTTGATAATTCAATACTATAATCAAATCCAAAAACAGTATATACCTTATCAATTAATTTAAGAACGTTAAGAATCTCACTTTCTATTTGATTTTGACTCACGTAGATATGAGCATCATCTTGATTGAATGTTCTTACTCTAAATAAGCCATTTAAAGAACCGCTAAGTTCATGACGATGGACTTGGCCAAATTCAGCCATCCTAATAGGCAAATCTCTGTAAGAATGATGTTCATTTTTATAAATAAGCATATGCCCTGGACAATTCATTGGATTCAATGAATATGTTGTATCGTCTACTTCTGTAAAATACATATTATCTTTGTAGTGATTCCAGTGTCCGCTATTTTTCCATAATGATTCATTCATTATGAAAGGTGTGTATACTTCTTCATAATCTTCTTCAAATTGTAAATGTCGTAAAAGATTTTGAAGTTCGAGACGTATGACCTGACCATTATGTTTGTAAAACGGCATACCTGGTGCATAATCAGAAAATGTGAATAAATTCAGCTCTTTACCTAATTTTCTATGATTGATTTCTTCATATTTTTAAGAAATGCTTCATACTCTTCTAGCCCTTTATTATTAGAAAATGCAATACCTGAAATACGTTGCAATGCTTGGTTGTTTGTATCTCTTAACCAATTTGTTGATGAGATGTTTTAAGTTTATAATTTTTTAATTTTGATAGATTTGTAATTAAAGGGTAGCTAATCAATGATTGATAACCGTCAATTTCAGCAATTCTAAGTATAAGTTCTTCATTATTTTCAACATGATAGTACATGTACTTTTTATCTTTTAAAAGATTTTGGGCATATTCTTTTGATACGTCAAACACTTCTATTTTTGGATTAGACTTTAGTAGTTTATATAGAGATTTGTTTATGATATCCAAATCATCTTTATTAAGGTTTTTGTCCAGAGTTTGAAAATCACAATAAAAGCTTTCGTCAGTAACACCGATATCAGCAACCTCAAATCCTTCAAATTGTCGTTGAATGAGATACCCTAATAAAAATGACAATGTATATCTTATTGATTCTTCAGCTTTTTTATCTTCAAAAGTAATAAATTCAACTTTACTATCTTCTTTGATCTTATAGTTAAGTTCTTTTAGTTCATCATTTACATACGCTAGGGCAGCTTTTTTTGAAAAAGAGTTACCAATATTTTTAGCAATATGAAATAATGTTGTTTCTTGAGGCACCTCCAGTTCATTATTATTTGATAATTGAACTTTCACATTATCCTTAAACATTGATAACACTCCTTTGTACTATAATAAAAAAACTGCGCTTATCCCTATAGATATAGGGACGAGCGCAGTCTCGTGGTACCACCCAAATTTCCCTAACTGATTTATTAATCAATGAGGGCTCATTAGAATAACGTAACATGTTATTAAACGATGTATTTTCATACATATATCCAAAGTAGTAAAGTATTTATGTTTATAGAAGCTTTCAGCCGATGACCTCTATTCCCTGTGTATGGTTAAATACTTTTCTTTTTCTCCGATCGATATTTTAAATTACCTATCATCTTATATGAGTTGACTAGACATTACAATACAAAATTTCAAAATAATCAGATTTTATTATTTAATAAACAATAAGAATCTTCTATTATGTTATATTTAATTTAATAAAAGAAAGCATAAATTAAAAAACTGTCGGAATAGTGTTCATAGGGGGATGATTTAATGAAAAGTTCAATTGATATGACGTGGGTCGATTTTTATAAAGAATTTGCTGAAAAACTATTGGAATATCATGAAAATCGTAAGGGTTTAATTGAAAAAATCAAAAAAGTGTATATAATGACAGAAATTAAACTACCAACTTTAGAGAGAAATAATGATTTAACAGATATTGATCCATTTACAGTATTTGGTTTATTTAATAAAAGCAGTTTGAGTTTATCAAATAAGATAAAAATATTGAAAGCAATAGCAGAACTTTTTGAAATTAAGGCAGACTTACCAAATAGTTTTGAGAGTATTCCAACTGTCAATAATATGGGAGCTACATTTTATTATTTTAAAGGTGACCGTAATGCAGATGATATTGATGAACTATGGAGGCTATTTAAGTCAGCATTAGAATTTGCTAAGTATCCTACAACGGCTTCTCAAGAAAAATTCATAGAATACTTTGATAAAGTTATGTCTAAAAAAGGAATTCATAATAGTAAATTGACAAGTGGATTATACTGGATTGCTCCAGAGAAATTTGTCAATCTTGATTCTCGTTCTAGATGGTATATTTATGAATCTGGTGAAATTACTGATGAAATAATAAATAAATTACCTAGAATAAATGGCAAATTATCAGGTGAAGAGTACATAGAAATAATTGTTAACATACAAGATTATCTTTCAAATGAAGAAACTATAATTGAAAACTTTATTGAATTGAGTTACGACGCTTGGTTCTATTCTGAAAAAATTAATTTACAAAAAAAGAATAAAGATATAGAAATTGAAACAACAGATGCTGATAAAGATGTGGAATCACTAAACTATTGGATGTTTTCACCGGGATCGCAAGCAGTTAATTGGGATGTTTTTTATAAAAAAGGACTTATGTCGATAGGTTGGGAAGAATTAGAAGATTTTTCAATGTATACAAGTAGAGGAGATATGAAAGAAAAGTTACAAGAAATTAATGGAAATACAAACAGTTATATTAATATTACGAATGCTATTTGGCAATTTACTAATGAAATGAAAATTGGAGATATTGTTTATGTTAAAAAAGGCCAAAAACAAATAATTGGCTGGGGAATAGTTACTTCTGAACATGAGTATCATCCAAATCAAGAATTTAAAAATATACGTACAGTCGATTGGAAAGATAAAGGAGAATGGATCACTTCTATAAAACCAGCCCCTAAAACTTTAACCAATATTACACCATATAATGATTTTGTTGAAAATCTTAAAAAATTATTTGAAGAAGATAAAATTGATATAGAAGATGAAACAGAAATAGTCTTACCAAATTATGATAGAAATCATTTTTTAAATGATGTATTTATGGAAGAAGAGGATTATCTTAAGTTAGTAAATTTAGTTAGAAGAAAGAAAAATGTTATTTTACAAGGCGCTCCAGGTGTTGGTAAGACTTTTGTAGCTAAACGACTAGCTTATTCAATGATGGGAGTAAAGGATAAAAAACGTGTTCAAATGGTTCAATTTCATCAAAATTATTCTTATGAAGATTTTGTTATGGGGTTTAGACCAACAGAATCAGGATTCGAACTCCGTAAAGGTACATTCTACAATTTTTGTAAACGAGCAGAAAATGATATAGAAAATGATTATTTCTTTATTATTGATGAAATTAACCGTGGAAATCTAAGTAAGATTTTAGGGGAATTATTCATGTTAATAGAGAATGATAAACGCGGAACAGAACTGCAGTTATTATACGCAGATGAAAAGTTTTCTGTCCCTTCAAATATTTATATTATTGGAATGATGAATACAGCTGATCGCAGTTTAGCAATGTTAGATTATGCATTGCGTAGACGATTTGCCTTTTATAATATGACAACAGGATTTAGGACAACAGGATTTAGGTCATATCAAGAAAAGCTAGCTAGTGCTAAATTTGATTCTCTTATTCAATGTATTTTAAATTTGAACTCTGAAATTAAAAGAGATGAATCACTTGGTGAAGGATTTATTATTGGCCATAGTTATTTCTGCAACTTATCAAATGTTACTGACTATGAATTAGAGAATATAGTAGAATATGAAATTATTCCGTTAATAAATGAATATTGGTTTGATGAACCAGATAAGGTAGACTCATGGTCTGAAAAATTAAGAGGAGCTATTCAATGATAGCTATTAAGAATGTATATTATATGTTGTCATATGCA
>ERZ1023497.406-NODE-406-length-11232-cov-122.101816_pt1 | contig 11232 bp, 13 predicted proteins | sample MGYA00380543_ERZ1023497 | MGnify/ENA primary metagenome ERZ1023497 (study PRJEB33173, sample SAMEA4830384) | metagenome | study: EMG produced TPA metagenomics assembly of the PRJEB25223 data set... | reverse complement strand
CCATAAATAAACATAACCATATATCAATAATACCTTAAGAAGGAACAGGGGCGCCATGTGCGCCCCTGTTTTTTGGTTGGGGATTGGGGGTTGAGGGATTGGAGCTGGTTCAGGGTGTTCTGGTTGGGCAAAATTGCAATGTTTGTTGGTTCTATGTTGCTAGTTGGGGCTGTCTTGCAATGTTCATCCCTCCAATATTGCTAGTCAGCCTCCTCTTGCAATGTTCACTGCTGTTTTATTGATTTTTATAGTATTTTTTTGGATTCTTATTTGTACTTCTAAAATATTTTTCACACACCCTTCTTATAGTATATTTATTCTCCACCTCACACCATTTTTGAGCTTCTGATAAAGTAAAAGGCTCCCCTTTACACAAATTAAGTTCTAATAAATTAAACAAATACACATTTTGTCTTATGTCTTTGAAATCACATAATCTACATTTCAGGTTTTTCTTTCGTTCTTCTACCTCAACTGTATTCAATCTTTTACATTTCGGGCATTTCAATCCTGGTCTTAAACTAGACATTGGGACTTTTTTAATATTGTTATAAAGATGTGAAAAGTCACTATGCTCTTGTTGAAACATATGTAAGATATTAGCATTTTCTATAGTATGATTATTTTTAAACATATATTTAAGTTTGTGTAATTCTGTTGGTAATAGGATATTGAATTGATTAGGCATTGTACCTTTTAAAGTAAATTTGGGGTTTGAAAAAATAAGATAGGAATGTAAGGGTTTGTTGATATTCAAATGGGATATTAAATGATTCAATTCGTGATTGGCTCGTCGCAGTTGTTGAAAAGGTGTATAAAACATGTTTCCAAATTCGTTCATAAGCTGACCATCTTTAATCGTATAATCTCCAGAATAATGCTTAACCTCAAAGTGACATATAGCATCATCCGTTACAATTAAGAAATCAATTTGAACGCGATTTTTGTAGTTTATATGAAAATCATATAAATAATGAAGATCTGGATGTTCATCAAGAATATCTTTAATGAAAAGTTCACCCTCCAGACCTTTAATATAGTTCCTCGTATCTTCATCAAGTTTATCTTGAATGATACGATTTTTGAGAGCCAGTAAGTATGTTTGACTGTTCATCGATGCACCTCCATAATTCTTTACAATTATTATAGAGAATGCGCAGGAAAATATAAACTAAAATATTCTCTTTCTCTCCCCCACCACCAACCATTTACAATCCTTTCTTCTAAAGATACAATACTCTCAATAGTTTAATTTGAAGGGGCGTTTTATATGACTTTATTATCTATGACGATTTATGCGATTGTTTCTAGTTTCACGCCTGGGCCAAATAACATTATGTCTTTATATTATTCTAAACAAACTGGTCTAAGAGGTACAGTAAGATTCTGTATTGGTGTTGCGCTTGGCTTCTTTTTATTACTCCTTGTATCTAATTTCTTTAGTTCTGCTTTGTATCACCTATTCCCTAAAATCCGTTTATATATGAAGATTCTCGGGGCAATTTACTTACTCTATTTAGCATACAAAATTGGAACGAGCAAAGGTACTGATGCTCAATCGTTTAGTAATAGATACAATAATATTAAATTTGGTATGTTGTTACAGTTTGTAAATCCTAAAGGTGTGATTTATGCGTTAAGTGTAGTGGCGGCATTTATAACTCCAAACTTTGAACATTTCTCTATCCAAATCATCTTAATTACATATTTAGCACTCATCGGATTTCTATCCTCATTCAGTTGGAGTGTCTTTGGTTCAATCTTTAAAAAGTTTATTAATCAATATGAATTAGCATTTAATATCATAATGGCACTACTTCTCGTTTATACTGCCATATCCATCCTCTTCACATAAAAAATTTCCCCCTAATCCATGATTAATGGTTTAGGGGGGTTTTGTATTAACTATTTTGTTTAGAGAATGCTTGTCCGATTGCGTCTAGTTTTTCTGGTGCGTCTGATACGCCCATTTTAACTTCTATGAAATGCATTTGATTTGGTTCCTTGTTAATTTTTAAGAATACATTTTCTAAATCGGCTGATGTTTCTACGTCGTGAACGGCTACTGTATCTTTACCACCAAATACGGCTGGTAACATTTTGTAGTCCCACATTTGAATATCATTATAAACTTGGTGTTCACCGTGGATTTTTCTTTCAACTGTGTATCCATCATTATTAATAACAAAAATAACGGGTTTAAGGTCGTTTCTAATCATTGTTGATATATCTTGTGCTGTTAATTGTAATGAACCATCACCGATTAATAATATATTTCTTCTATATAAATTAGACATTTGTGTGCCGATTGTTGCTGGCAATGTATAACCGATTGATCCCCATAATGGTTGTCCAATAAATGTATTGTCTTTGTATAAGTTAAGATCATACGCACCGAAGAATGAAGTACCTTGTTCTGCTAAGATGATATCATCTAATCCGATAAAATCTTGCATCATTTTAAAGTAAGTTTCTTGTGTAAGTGGCGCATTATCAACTGTGTAATCACCTTTTTCAGGACGATTATTTTCTGGGAAATTTGTTGCATTTTTAAATTCAATATCAAGTAATCCGTTCATTAAACTTGGTAATGTAAATTCTGATGAAGTTGTATCATTTAATTTGAAATCTAAGTGATTGATCATCACGACATCATCAATATCAAATCCATAAGAATAACCTGCAGTTGCTGAATCTGTTAATTTAGCACCAATATTTAAAATAGCATCACTGTTATCTACATAATTTCTAATTTCTTCTTCTGCAATACTACCATCATAAATGCCCATATAATAACGACTTTCTTCATTAAATGCACCTTTACCTAAAGAAAGTTGTGCAACTGGAATTTGTGTTTGTTCTACAAAGCGTTCTAATTCATCATGTAATTTAAAGCTATTAATTTCATGTCCAGTAATGATAACTGGTTGCTGAGCTGTTTTTAATTTTTGTTGTACCATTTCAATGTAATGTGAAACATCTTGATTGATCATTTCTGCTGGTTTGAAGTCTTCTTCAACTTCAATTTCTGCTTGTGCTACATCGATAGGTAAATGTATATGGACAGGTCTTTTTTCAGCTAATGCTGCATTTATTAATCTTGGAATTTCAGTCTGAGCATTTTCTACTGTAATATAACCTTGAGCAGTTGTAATTTCTTTAAACATTTTTCTATAACTATCAAACTTACCTTCACCTAATGAATGGTGAACATATTTACCCGCTTCTTCAACAACTGTTGTTGGTGCACCTGTAATAGCTATTACTGGCACGCGTTCTGCATATGATCCGGCAATACCATTAACTGCACTTAGTTCACCAACGCCAAATGTAGTGACCATTGCACTAATACCATTCATTCTTGCATATCCATCCGCAGCATAACTTGCATTTAATTCATTCGTATTGCCTACCCATTCCATATCTTCTCTACTTACGATATCGTCTAAAAATGCTAAATTAAAATCTCCAGGAACACCAAATACTTTTTCTACCCCTACTGTACTTAATGAATCCATTAAATATTCCCCAACACGTTTTTTCATATCCGATTCTCCTTTTCTATTTTTACGAATCAATTTAAGTCAATATAGTTGACCTATTAATGTAAAAAATAAACCTTTGATTAAATATCAAATGTTTAATAATCCCTATAACAATTCTTAGTATATACCTACTTTAAAATTAAGTCAACATCATTGACCTAAAAATGAATTTTTAACAACTATCCTTTATAATAGTTGAAAAGGAGTCGACACAATGGATAATAAAAACAATTATGATCATATGCTTTTTTATTTCGCATACAAAACATTTATCAATACAGCTGACGATATTATTAAAAATCATGGCATGAACAGACAACATCATAGATTTTTATTTTTTATAGATCAAATGCCAGGTATAACAATTAAAGATTTATTAGATACACTTGAAATATCTAAACAAGCTTCTCACGCTTCATTAAAAAAATTAAAAGAGAAAAAATTAATTAGATATGTAGACTCTGATAACGATAGACGTGTGAAACATTTATACCCTACTGAAGAAGGTAGTGCATTAGTTCATAAATTGAACCAAGCGCAAAATGAATTATTACAGCAAACGTTTGAAGAAGCTGGTACAGAGTGGCACGATTTCATGGAACATCTTGCAAGTATGAAAAGTGGATTTAAAAATGTTAAATCTATTAAGCCGAAAGAATAGCAATCAAAAATGGGAGCTGGACAATACGTCCGGCTCCCTCTTTATATACTTAAACTAATCTCTTTGTTCATATGTGCGCAATGAACTATAAACGACAATGCAGATGAAATATAAAATAACAATGATAATGAAACTATATGGCACACGTTCTAAATAGAACCAACTTAAATGCATATCAGTAAATTGATTAAGCTGCTGAATGACATATCTTGCGACTAATAGTCCTGAAAATACGACAAATAATATGCGTGCTACTTTTTTAACTGTTTCAATCATTATTATTTCATCTCCTCTTACCTACTTTAATTTTCCAATGTGTAAACATACGAAGTATATATTCTAGCGGACCATATCGCCAATGCTTTTGATACCATGTTGCAAAAATCATTTGTAATACATAAATTAACATAAAACTAAACGATGTCACTATGAGTATATCTTTACCAAAGAATCCTAATCCATAGCCATATAGAATGAGTGTTCCGATTATACTTTGTAAAATATACATCGATAACGACATTTTACCGAGACTTTCAAACCCTCTAAATATTACATTTTGTTGATACGTTTGATATAAGTATTTAAATAAACAAATAAAACCAATGGCCAGCGATATACCAAATATCATAGCTATGTTATCTGTCACATTTTCATTCGATAACCATAAATAAGAGGACTTCCCTAATATCGATACCGGTATTAAATATATAAACCATTTTGAAATGTGTTGATCTTTAATACGTTTTTCAAACCATTTATATTTTGATAAACATATACCTAAAGTAAAATACGGAACTTCTATAAACAGAATCATTACAAATAACCACCCTATATTATCGCCAAGCATTGCTTTTAATTGCATGAATTTCGGATCTTGAATATTAGCATCCGCTTCACGAATATCCCAATAACTACCTTCACTAAATAATGTTTTAACTTCATGCACATACGAAGCTTTATCACTCGTTTCTATAATAGGACCTGAAGTATCAAATAAAGAAACAACTGACATTGCTAATATGAACCCAAATCCAATAATCGTCACCCATTTAAAAAATTTACGATTCAATGAAATGAATGGAATCACGATTAACATCGATAGTGCATAACCAAATAAGATATCTCCTTCCCATATAAAATAAGCATGTAAACTACCTAATATTAATAAGAAAATGGCTCTTCTTAACAGCTTAATTCTCGGACGTTTAACTTGTTTACTTTTCATAGATTGATAAAGCTTATCTAAAGAAAAACCAAATAAAATCGCAAATATGGGCATAAAGCTGCCTTCAAATATAATTTTGATCACATGATAAATTGTTTGATTCAAACCACTTAAATGATACTGATCTATGTATAATTGCCCTGTTAAACCAAATTGGAAAATTAATAAATTAGCCATAAATATGCCAAATAAACTAAATCCTCTTAGTACATCGGCAACTTTTATTCTGTTCATTCTATTCACCTCACATATTATATTAACAAGTTAAAATAAAATCTAACTTATATAAACCTTAAATCTGACTTAATTTTACATATACGTCTAGATACATATAAAATGAAAATATACAATAATATAGAGGTGTAAAAATGACTGCCAAAATATTAATAGTAGAAGATGATTTAGATATACAAACATTGATAAAAATATCCTTATCTAATAAACAATTAGGTGACATATATTTAGCAAGTGACAAACCAGAAGCTGAAGCAAAGTTAAAAGCCCATCGCTTTGATGTCGTGTTGCTTGATTTAAACTTAAAATCAGAAAACGGCTATGAACTCGTGAAATATATTAAACATGAAGATACTAAACTGATTATCGTTACAGCGAAAGATTCTGATTTAGATGTTTATAAAGGGTTTGAAAATGGTGCCGTAGATTATGTGAAGAAACCATTTGATCCTATTGAACTTGCTTATCGTGTATCTGTACATATTAAAAATATCAATACGCATCACAATAAGAACTTGCAAGTCAATATAGATACAACTGATGTCATTACAAATAACAAGAAGGCTAATCTAACATCAAGAGAATATGACCTTCTCGCTTATTTCATTAAAAATAAAAACCAAGTTTTGACAAAGAGTCAACTATACGAACGTGTATGGGGTTATTCAGTCAGTGTGGATGACAATACATTAATGGTTCACATACGTACACTACGCAAAAAAATAGAAGATGACCCAAATAATCCTCAACTTATACAGACAGTTCGAGGCAAAGGTTACATATATAGAGGTTAATGAAATGAATAAAAGATTCACATGGAAATTCACGAAATACATTTTTATTTTTCTTACGATTACTTTTATTATAGGTGTTATCGGCATTTGGCTTTTCTTTACCAATGTTATAAAAATTGCTTATTCAGATTTAGATGAAGTTGATGATTTTTATATGGATTTTTCAATATCAAATGAAGAAAACGGTTATAAGCTAAATGATGATTTAAAACAAAAATTAAAAGACAATCATGTTCAGTTGTACATTATCGATAAAGATGCCAATGTCCTTTATCCTAAAAAACAAATGAATTTGAAAAATAAACTTGTTGAAAACTTATACAATACACAAGCCATTCCATTTCGTAGTGATGACTATAGTGTTATATTAATGTATCCAAAATCGCACAACCATCACATACATTCAATAGAAGAAATTGATACTAAAAAATTAATAAGTAGCTTGTATATGAATAATAACAATAAGTATTATCATGTCGAAAAGGATAATCAATTAACATTTATAGATAATCCTGCTTATCATAAAGTTCAATTTACAGATGAATTTAATGACATAGAAAATAAGACATTTAAATTTTTAGCATTAACATACTTATTGTTACTTTTACTCAACATGATTTTAGTAATTATTTTTGCATTTATCATTTCTAAAAGACTTTCTAAGCCTTTATTCTTCTATACAGATTGGATAGAAAATCTTTCTAAAGGTAAGTTGTTTAAACCAAGCTCTAAACACTACAACAAAAGAAGCAAAAAATTATTTAAAGAACTTAATGATTCTGTAGAAAGCTTAAACTTACAACTGACTGAAGATAAAATCTATCAAAATCAAATTAATTACTACCGCGAGAAATGGCTAAATCAACTATCTCATGATTTAAAATCACCTTTAACATCTATTTATGGTTACGCCAAGCTCTTATCATCAGAAGAAATTGATACTAAGAAATATGCGATTTTAATTTCAGATAAAGCTGCATATATGACTGAATTGATTGATAGTTTAAACAATAACTTCAGATACGAAACAGATCAAATGACCATTCATAAAGAATCATTCGATATTACAGAGACATTAAAGCAGCTGAGAAGGACCATACAATATGACAAACTTGAAATTATCAATCAATTAACAGAACAAAAATTTTATGGCAATAAACTATATTTTGAACGTATGATGATGAACCTTATAGATAATAGTATCGATCATAATAAATGTAACCCAAACATCGAAATCAACATTAAGAATATAAATGAAGGTTTAGAAATTAACTACAAAGATGATGGTGTTGGCATAAGTAAGACGACAGAGAAACACATGCTTCATTCAAATTACACAACAAAAGACAACAAAGAAGGACACGGTATCGGTTCAACAATCATTATGGATTGCATCACATTTCATAACGGAACCTTTAAAATTATGCCCACTACAAAAGGTGTAAACTTCAAAATCCATTTAAATTAAGGAGCTGAGAAGAATGAAGGAGAAATTGTTTTATAGTGTGACGTCAGTTATATTTATCATTATATTCATGATCATTACTCAACTAATCCTGTTCAATAAAATAGATATTGCAACAATAGTTGGTGCAGTAATAGGCATATCAGTAGTAATGCAATTGGAGTTGTCAAACGATAAATATAATAAAGATAAATACAATATGTTTACTAGAAAAAACTCATATTCTTTAGCTTATACTTCATATCATTAATTCTTGTAAGATTATTCTTATCATATGAATATAGAATATATCCTATGATCATACTTCTCGCCATTATAATTACATATGAAATCATTAAGAGAAGAAAGAAAAAGAAGCTCGAGAATTGAGCTTCAGGTGTTTAAGTCACTAGACAAATTGTATTTTTTCATGATATTCTATAATCAAATAAAGGTAACGTGCTGGAACACGTTACCTCAACAAGCCCGTTTAAGTGACGGTAGCTGTACATAATTTTAATAACCTTCTATATGCATGCTAAAGCGAATAGAAGGTTATTTTTTATGTTTTTTATTAATTACAATGACTACTTCAATAAACATTAGTACTAATATACTCATGCTTATTTTGAGTTGCATTGCAATTTCAATAGAAAACAAAGGCTATCCTCCTTTCTAAAGATTGTTTAAATACCTTCATAGGCATCAACCTCCTTAGATTGGATTAGCCACCATCTACCCAACTTGCTTGTGACATCATTATACCATTATATATTTTTATAATTCTATAAAAAACACATAAAATTTTTGTAAACTTATATCTATACAAATACTAATAATTTATTTATAATAGAATTACAAGCTCGTTTAAGTGACGGTGGCTTTTAGATGTTTAAATAACCATCAGCTTGTCAAAGTTGTGATGGTTATTTTTTATGTTTTTTATTCAAAAAAGACGCTCAAAAATTGAGCGTCTTTTGTTATTTATGAACTTGTTTGAAGATCGTCTTCTTGATAATTAAAGTACTTATTAGATATATATTGTTGAACGATAAGTACGATCGCACTTGCACTCCAATATAATGGCAGTGCTGCTGGTGTACTCATACTCACAATAAATATCATAATTGGACTGATATACATGATGTATTTCATTTGGCCATTTGATTCTTCTGGTAAATATTTTGTTGATAAATATGCCTGTAATAAATAGAGTGCTCCGGCAATCAGTGCCATAAATATATTTGGTGTACCTAGGTTAAACCAAGCGAAACTATGACTTGCAAGTGCATCATTATGAGATATCGCAAAGTACAACGCCATTAGTATCGGCATCTGTATAATCATAGGTAAACATCCCATACCTAAAGGATTTATACCATGTTCTTTATATAAAGCCATCATTTCTTGGCTATATTGTGCACGTTCTTGTTCATCTTTAGCTGATTTCATCTTCTTATTAATTTCATCCATTTGTGGTTTTATTTTCTTCATTTTAAATTGCATTTTCTTCTGTCCTTTAAAAGAACGCAACATAAACGGCATAACAATTAGTCTTACACATATGGTAACGATGATAATGCCAATTCCGTAACTATTATTAAAGAATGATGCAAAGAATTTAATCAAATAAATGAATGGTTCTACTAATGAAGTATAAAATACACCACCTTCTTGTGGTGCACATCCACTTAGTAAAATCGATACTGCTAAAAATGCTAAAACTGTATATAATTTTTTCAAAATTTCTCCTCCAATATATTAATTATGCGTTAATATATTGGACTAGCGTCTTCTTCATCGACGGTTTTGGATAAGCAACGTGTTCTCCACCTTAAAATAGGGACTATCCATTCAAAAATGTATTGATCCTCTAATTCAGTTGAAAACCTTACAATCCAATCTTTGTGGAGCTTGATGTTTGCCTGCATTTGCAAGTAAACAAACAAGAGCGTTAATAACACAGGAATGAAATAATGTATGCTAAATGCAACATAATTAATTAATATCTCTTCACCTAATAACCCTATGAGCCATTCCATTACGCCTTCACTCCTTTCCAATCGAATTTACTACGTTAAATATACATGGTAAAAATATGATATTCAAATAATTACACTCTTTAAATTTTGCAAAACCTATTGTATTATCACTATATTTCGATACAATTGAGAAAGATTATCAATATCAATGAATTGGGGAGGATTTTTAATGAAAAAGGTATTAATTTTAGTATTAACGTTAATTTAATTTGTTGCAGCACGCGGGAACAACAATGACAATAAAGATTCAAGTAGTAAGAAAGATTCAAACTCTGAAACAAAATCATTTACGATGGATAATGGTAAGAAAGTTGACGTACCAAAAAATCCTAAACGAATTGCAGTATTACATCCAACATATGTCGGCGCATTAGTTAAATTTGATCATACTCCAGTAGCGGTACCAGAATTTATTAATCAAAACAAAGTACTTAAAGATGTTACGAAAGATGCTAAGAAAATAGATCAAACAAATGTTGAACAAGTTGCAAAATCTAAACCTGACTTAATTATTACGAGTGCACAAGACAAAAACCTTAATAAACTTAAAAAAATTGCACCTACAGTTACATTTGATGCAATGACTTCTACATATAAAGATAATACAACTAAATTAGCAGAATTAGTCGGCGAAGAAGATAAAGCTAAAGAGTGGATTAAAGAATGGGATAAAAAACTTAAAAATGATAAAGAAGAATTAGATCCACTTATTAAAGGAAAAACAGCGACAGTCTTACAACAAACACCAAAAGGACTAATGGCATTCAGTGATGAATTAGGTCGAGGTACTGAAATCTTATATAGTGGTTGGGGGATTAAAACAACCAGAAGACCTTAAGAAAGCAACAGAAAAAACAAATGCTATCTCAATAACACCAGAAGAATTCGATAAATATTTAAGTGACTTTGTTGTAATCGCAGCAAACGGAGATCAAAAAGCACCATTCGAAGATACAAATGTTTGGGCAAACACAGAAGCTAAGAAAAATGATCATGTCGTTAAATTTGATGTATCAGAAACACAATATAACGATCCAATTTCATTAGAAAAACAAAGAGAAATATTCTTAAAAGCATTTAAAGAAATGAAATAAATATGAAAAGAGCTAGGATACATGTCCTAGCTCTTTTTTTGATGGAAAATGTGAGGTTGGGTAGTGTCTTGGCTTTACTCACTACTTAAGCCATGACTTCGACGATCTCTTGGCTTTACTCACACATTAAGCCACGATTTCGGCTATCTCTTGGCTTTATTCAATACTTAAGCCATGACTTCGGCTATCTCTT
>ERZ1023497.405-NODE-405-length-11253-cov-7.293088_pt1 | contig 11253 bp, 16 predicted proteins | sample MGYA00380543_ERZ1023497 | MGnify/ENA primary metagenome ERZ1023497 (study PRJEB33173, sample SAMEA4830384) | metagenome | study: EMG produced TPA metagenomics assembly of the PRJEB25223 data set... | reverse complement strand
CCGCGTAGTCTACGATATTACTTCTAAGCCACCAAGCACAATCGAGTGGGAATAGCTACACGAAAACATAAAACCCTTTAGGTATAGTCCTAGAGGGTCTTTTTAGTGTCTTGAGTATTAAAAATAGGGCAGAAAAAGGGCATGTGTGTTAAAAAAGAATTTCCCCCTCACTATTATTTAGTACATTTTGATATTCGTCAGGATAGTCCTCTTGTATGTCATAATAAATAATACTATCAGCGATATCTTTAAATTCAGATTTATTTACTGCCCAATCTGCTGTTGTGATAATAAGTATCTTTGAGGATTTGTTCTCAGATATATGTTCAAATAATTGTTGTTTTGATTTACTATGACCTAGTAAACTATTGCCTATTGGAAAATATACAGAAAAAGCATCACTATCATAATTAAAGTTATATTTCTTTGTGTGCAATGATATTTTTACAAACATGTCCTTTATCTTAAATGATTCATCTTGTCTAATGTTTTTTGGTATTAGACTATATCTACCGTTTTCATTCACTATTTCTTTAAAGTCTCCGATGCCAGATGTGCATAATATGCCTTTATTAAAGTATTCATTTAAAACTGATAATGTTAAGTATAGCTTTGGTGTATCTACATAACCAGTTACAATTGCTGTTTGTTTGTCTGTATCTTCTAAAAATTTTTTGATATCATTTATAAATTTATTTTTTAAACTCATGCTAAAAACCCCTAATTTATATTTTCTAATTTATTCATCATATCTTTATCCATTTGCTCAGTCACATGTGAGTATATTTGCAGCGTTGTCTTATGGTCTGTATGGCCTACACGCTCCATTATAGCTTTAAGTGACGCTCCTATCTGACTTAACATTGATATATGACTGTGTCTCATTGTATGGCTTGTGATGTGTTTATCTATGCCGATGCTATTTGCAGAAGATTGTATATTGCGATTAATAGTGCTTAATGACATAGGATTACCACGGTGATTAGTGAATATAAAGCCTCTATCTTGGTACATAGTTTCCCACTGGCTCATTTTCTTATTCTCCAACATAACTTTACGCAGAATATCGCAGCTTCTTGCAGTAAGTGATATTATTCTATATGATGATTCAGTTTTAGTAGTATCTTTAAAGCCTACAGCCTTATCTTCTTTGCGCCAATGTATCGTACCGTCAATAGTGAGAGTCTTGTTATTAAAGTCTATGTTATCAGGCTGTATGGCTAACAGTTCACCTATACGCATACCATTGTTTGCCTGAAATTCCATGATATATGCAGTCATGATGTATGAGCGTTTCATATAGCTTGCACGTTTAGTAGTGGCTATATGGTTTAAGTCATGAACAATAGCATTAATTTCATTCATTTCTAAATAGTTTTCCCTCTTAGCCTTAACTTCTTCACGGCTCACAGCCTTTTTAGGTATTACCACATTATCCAAATAACTAATATCGCTTAAATTATAATACTGTTGTACATATTTCATTATATTTCTGATTATGCTAATTGCATCTTTCACAACTTTTTGGCTTAAATTATCCTTTAGCGCATTGTTCACTAGAGTTTGTACAATATCAGTATTCATATTCTTAACTAATATATCTGAGTCAATGTTGCGTTTGATATGTTGAATTTTGTAGTCTTTCGTTCTAATAGTTGATTGTTTAGACCCTGAAACCTTTATATAGTGATTAAGCCATTCATCACATGCCATATGAAATGTTAATGATTTTAGTGTGTTAGGTGTCTTGTCTTCGATTTTAGTTTTAATTTTCTTACTCAAGTGTTTCTGTGCTTCTTTTTGAGACTGTTTACCATTACGGTTCATCGTCACACTTACACGTTTCCATTTATCGCTGTACGGGTCTTTGTACTTTTCATAGAAGCGGTAGACAGTTTGTCCTTTCTTATTAGTTTCTTCTACATTCCACATTATTAATTATCACTCCTTAAAATTTACTCAATCTTTAGGTTTTATTTGGAATTCTAAATAGGGTATAACTACAGAATTTATATATTCTTTAATCATAGATTTAGCTTTATTATCTAATTCATGTGCTGTTAGGTAATAACCTGCGTCAAAATCTTCCCCGTTTATTTCTGCTGTTCCTTTTTCATCATAGGAATATACAACTTGGCTCTCACTGTTATTTAGCAACCAATGTAAATTATAGTATGGCTTGGGAAGAATTCTGTAATTATTAATATCAGTACCTTCTATCATGCCTGCTTCTAAATATTGTTGGAATTCTCGCTCGTCTAATTTTATGTCAGATGTTAAACCTACTTCTACATATAATTGACGTCTTATTGTTTCAGTTTCACCTAAAGTATTGATGAAATCATCTATATATTTTGCGGAAGGTTGAGATTTATTATTTTCAACTAAAGATACATAGGAACGTGAAAAAGACATTAGATCTCCTAATTGGTCTAGTGTTAATTTATGCTTTTTTCTTAACTCTTTAAATTTATTCATTTTACCACTCCTTATAGCAGTATATTACTCTAAATATAAATTTAAATCAATTATAACTAGTCTATATTATACATTAACATGAAAAAAGACTAAAAAATACTGGAATATATGTTGACAAAGAGTTTTAAACATTATAGACTATTTTTAGTTAGTCTAAATATTTTATTAGATTAATTATTATTAACTTAAAAAGGAGGGACTTAATTATGGCTAGACCAATAATTACTGAACCAAATAAAGCAAACACTGTAACGGAATCTGAGCAAGTAAGATTTAAGCCCTTATATGCTCGTCCTAAGAAGCTAGGAGAAGTTATAGGGATTAGTTTTAGTACAGTTAGAAGAGTTCTATTAGAGTATGAAGAAGATGTTGATACTGAAATAGAAGATTTATTTGTATATGTCACTGAAACTTTACGTGTAGTAGATATTCAAAAATTCATTATGTATCTAAAAGAACGCGAAAAACAAAGGCTATAGAGAGGTGAGGCAAATTATATTATTTGGATTACTAACAATATGTAGTATAGCAATATCAATACTCATAGGATTAGTGTTAAATAGTTCCTTTACAGCATTAGATGTATATTTCGTATTAACGATTTTAGCAATACCGTTTAGCAGTAAATTTAAATTGGAGGTAAAACAATATGAATAATTTTAAAGAAATTTTGGATGGTTATAATCTTGAAATGAAGATAGAGGCTATTCTTCAAAAAGTAGAAGACGAAGAAACGAAAAGTAAAAGTTTATATAAAGAATTCCAAAAAGAGAATAGTATATTAGGTGGAACATGGCAAAGGGATAGTATTAAACACAACTATGTATTGCGTACATTGCTAAGTAGGATAGTTGAAGATTTGGCTGAATTCAAAGCAGAGATAGAACAAAAAGAAAAGTCTGTACAATAAGCTCGGCAAAGCATGTACAGACTAAAGCAATAAGACTGAGAGTATAATAATAACTCTTTGTCTTACTATAACATAATTATTTTATTGATTGTAGAGGTGTAATAAGACAAATGTATGAACGAGAATTTAAATTATTAATATATAAGAACTTAAAACCAAACAGTTTTAAAAAAGAATATAGTTTAACGTGGAACCAACTTAAAAATTTACTAAATAAGCCTAAAATAAGCACTTATAAATATGCTAAAGGGCTGTTTATATTTGGTGATATGAAAGATAAAGATAAATATAGAAATAATGACAATATAGCTTATAAGTCAGCGCTAACTATTGACTATGATGATTTAACAGCTGATATAGATTTCACCAATATTATTAAACGAAAATTAAGTAGTATAGCGTGGTGCTTGTATTCGACACACAGCCACACAGAAGATAATCCAAGATATAGGTTGGTTATACCATTATCCGAAGACATAGAGCCACAATACTACGCTGAAGCAATTAGAATAATGGCTGAATATATAGGGGTTAAATTTGATGAAAAGTCTTGTGTACCATCTCAGTTAATGAATCTACCAATCATTAAGTATATGAACAGTGAATATATATTTGAATATAACGATGCACAGTTTCAGAATACAGAAGATATGGTAGATGAAATTCTCTTGAAATGGCTTGACGCGGATGATAAGAAGCCAATATATAAGAAGCGGAATGATGACTATTGGAGTGAACTAGGCGTTGGTGGAGACGGAGGCGATAGAAATAATGCTACTGCTTCACGGACAGGGAAAGTATTAAGATGTAACGTACCTACTGGATTGAGTTACTGGCTAGTTTACCATTGGAACAATAGCAATAATCCACCACTTAGCGATACAGAACTTAATACAACTTTTACAAGTATATTAAAAAAACATAATTCTAAATGACGAGGTGTTACAACATTGAATAAACTTCCTGTTGAGGTTAAAGAAGCAATTGAAGAAGTAGAGAGCGATATAGATATTGCGAATTTCTATGATGAGAATAGTTTTTTGCATCATAAGTTTGCTGATTGTCTAGTAAATCAATATAACATTATCTTACTAGATGAGAAGTTATATTATTACAGTGAAGGTTTCTATCAACTACTAAAATATGATATGTATAGACGTATTGTAACAAATATAATACCTAATTTAACCGAAAATAAGAGAAAAGAGGTATTTTACAGCTTGCAAGCCATAGCGCCTATAAGAACACGTAGTGAGGCAAAGTATATAGGTATTAAGAATGGCATATTAGATTTAGAAAAGCACAAGCTATTACCTAATTCACCAAGCATCATTATGACTAATCAAATTAATGCGTCATATGATGAGTGGGCATATTCTGAAGTATTGGATAATTTCTTAAATGAGATAGCTAACCACAAGCAAGAAATCAGAATGTTACTTGAAGAGTTTATAGGTTACACATTATGGCGTGAAAATTACATGCAAAAAGCTTTTTTCATAGTTGCTGAAGGTGCAAATGGAAAAAGCACATTTTTTGATTTACTCTATAAGTTTTATGGTGAAAATAACACTGCTTCACTTTCATTTCAAGATACACAGACCCAATTTAAATTAGCAGGATTAGTGAACAAAATGGTTAGTATTGGTGATGATATATCTGCAAGTTATATGAGAGAAACCGATATATTCAAAAAACTTGTGACAGGCGATCGTATCTATGCTGATGTTAAACACGAAACACCATTTGTATTTAATAATTATGCCAAGTTAATATATAGCTCGAATGAGCTTCCTCATGTGAAAGATACAACATTTGGGTTAGGTCGACGTTTAGTTATTATTCCATTTGAGCAAAAGTTCTCAAGAAAGAATGGGAATTTGGACTTACAGTTATCAAGCAAATTAAATACTGATAAAGTTAGGTCACATTTACTAAATATTGCTTTGGAAGGTTTGGCTCGAATCCAAAAGAACAATTATTTTACAGAGCCTAAAGAGGTAAAAGAAGCGGTTGATAACTATAAGAAAGATAATAGTGTCGTTATCCAATTTGTTGAAGATGTGGGAATGGATAGAATAGTAAATAATTACTGTTCCCAAAAAGAAATTGGTTCAGAATTTAGAGAATGGTTATATGACCAAGGCTTAGCAAAAAAGTCTACTAAATTTTTAACAAATGAACTGGAACGCCATTATGGTATCTCGACAGGGCGAGTTACTCGTACTTACGAAGTTGATGGTAGGCTAGCCAAGGGTACAAGTGAACGCATAAGGGCATATGTACTAGGTAAGTAAAGTTAAAAAAGTGGACATATTAAACTTTTTGGACGTAATTGTGGACATGATTATTTTTAATTATGCCCACAGTATACCCTTATTGCTAGAAGTGATTTGAACCATACGGACATAAAGGACATGATTTTTTAATTTATGAATGGAAAAACATATACATTGGCATATACAAGTATGTATTAAATATAATAGTTTTTGAGAAAAAGATGTCCGTTATGTCCTTGTGTAATATAAAACTTGGTATGACAACGTTTATGAGTGTCCGTAATTGGAAATAATTACGTCCAAACTATGTCCACTTATGTCTAATTACGTCCATTTAATAGGGTGGTTTTTTGCATAAAAATACTGAAATAAATCAAAATTAAGTATAAATATACCATATAAAGTCTAAAAGGTGTTATAATATGTATAAAGATACATAAAAGAGGTGTGTTTTTTGACAATACCTATTAAGGAAAGAGAGCGGTTTTCAGATTATGAGCTACTCACGTAATATAACCCCTATTTCATATCAGACAAGCTAGATGATATGGCGTGCTTTATAGAGAGTTCGTATGATAGGCAATATCCTTGATTGACAAATGATGGTACTAACGTTGTGTATGAGAGTTTATCAGTTGAGAAAGTCGTATTTGATTTAATGCAACAAAAGCAAGACTTGATTAAATACAAAATAAAATCACTGTATAAACTGAGAGCTTGCAGATTTGCATTAAGTCGATTTGATAAACAGTCACAAAGTGAAATTATGAAATACTTTAAGACGTTTGGCGATTACCGACCTGACAGGCTTATAGATGAATTTAGTAAAACAGTGCACGGCATACGGAATAAGCAGCGCAGGTTTTAACATTAAATAAATTATATGGAGGCAATAACACATGAGTGAATACTTAAACGGACTTATAGAGCATTTAGAGCTTACTGAGGCGCAGAAGTTAAGCAAGATGAACTATGATAAGTCATACAACGATAAGCAAGAGCAAGAAAAGGCTGACAATCCTAATAAGCATTTAGACTCAACTGAAATACAGCTTAAAAAAGAAAATATCATGAGTATTCAAGACGATACAGCAAGACAAGAAGAAATTGCTAAAAACATTACATTATTCAAATAGTGGAGGTTACACAATGGCAGAGTTAAAGAACATGGATAGTATACACAACAGTATTCAATATATAAGAGATTATGAAACAAACACTAAAGAATTACACAGTGATATAGACACTGTAGAGCAAGAACTCAACGAGCTAAAAGATAGATATAAGCATTTAGTCATTAACAACAAGCTAGATGAGGCTGACGAGCTACACAACGAGTTAGAGGCTAAAGAGAACGAGTACAACAAGAAAGTACACCGTTTTGCTACTATGCAAGATACTATTCCTAAAGTGATTAGTGAACATTCTAAGAAGATAGCTAAATACAGCCAATTATTAGAACTAGAGTATAGAGAAGTGTATGCAGATGAGGCTGAACAGCTTGAACAAGCACGTATTGAATATAATAAAGCTAAGCAGAAAGTCAAAGAGCTAGAGGCTCAATATAAAGCTAATATCAATTATGCAGCTCATGCACTCGATACATTCAAGCGTGAATACAATATGCACCCTACACAAGTGCATAGCCCAAACAGTGCAAGTAATAATCCATTCAGCAACGTACTATATGACGCAATGGGCAAAGAGCTGTAAGGAGGTGTAGAACATTGATGAACGAAAGACAGCAACGCTTTGCAGATGAATACATTAAAACAGGCAATGCTAAGCAATCAGCCCTTACAGCAGGTTACGCCAAACAGTCAGCTGAGAAATACAGCAGTGGCTTGCTGAAACGCCCTGAAGTACAAGAATATATTCAAGAGCGTATGGAGCTTTTAAAGAGTCAGGCTATTGCAGACCAGCAAGAAATACTTGAGGGGCTGACACGCATTGCAAGACGTGAAGAGTCTGATTATACAGTAGTGACTGTTGAACATAGCGAGCAAGGCATGACAGAGAAGAAACCTCAGACAGTAGAGACACCGACACAAGTAAAAGACTCAATAAGAGCCTATGAGCTGTTAGGTAAAAGTAATGTAATGTGGACGGATAAAGTACAGTCTGATGAACGTAAAACAATTGAGCTAACTATCGGTAATTGGGAAGATGAAGATTAAGGGGTCACTAAATTAAGGACACCTAGAGGAATAGAAATAAAGGAGTAAATGTGTGCCGTAGTAATGAATTAGATGAAGTCAACAAATATTATCTTACGGAGGCATTTATTAATGAGTATTACAAAACAACTTGATACAAAACGTAAACTAAGAGGTATTAATAGAGATGTGGTTATTATTGCCCTTAGTCCTGACACTAATGAAGAATTTATACTAGAGAGTGTAGAACGATTAAAGCATGTGTATTTCAACATATTCACAGACCATGACAGACAAGTGTTTGACAATCAGGCTCCTTTGAGAGTGGTTGAGGCAGTGAAATATCCATAACAACAAATAAGAGGTTAGCAGTTAACAATTGGAACAGGGAAAAGCGCCCTGTCACTAACCTCAATAGACAGGGCGCAGAATAAGTGTCTGATTTCCTTATTTGTTTTTCTTCATTCCAATTTACCACTTCATTTCGCGATTTACCCTTATAGGCTTATGAGCTTATAGGGGTATTTTTTTATGCTGAGAGAGTGGCTGTGTTGCAGTGAGGGCAGAAAAGGCGTATATGTATTTAGTCAATATAGCCTCTTGCTTTCATAAACTCGTACCAGTATTGTGCTACCCTTTGTGGCATGTAGTCCTCAGGTCGTTTCTTTTCTTCATTTTGTTTGGTCATAGTATCACTCCTTATATTGTATAAGAATTGTATATTTAACTTCCGATAAGCTACATTATGTAAAATAAATCATGAGTTGAAATAGCATTAAATTAATGTTTTACTACTTACCAATCACTAATGAGTTATACATATCATAACCACGCCGTTTATAGAGTATTAATTTCAAAGTGACTGAGTGTATATTGACACTTGTGTGCTTAATTATGAATAATTAAAATTAGATTTTCATAAAAAGATTGTTAACTATTTGTTGCTAATTATGATTGTGTTACGCTTAAAATAATACATTAAAAGGAATTATATAGTATGAAAAAGTTAATTTTACCTATTCTTACATTTACTTTATTATTAATACTTGTAGGTTGTAATAGTGATACTTCAGAAAAATCAAATAATACACAAAGTGATAACACAGACAACCAAGAGAAGAAAGTAAAAATAATGAAGATTCTAACGATGATAAAACTGAATCAAGTAGAGAGGGCAACGATAAACATAACACTAATAAAAATGATAATAATAAAAGTAATTCAGAAGGAAAACAAACCAAAAATAAAAAAGAAAGTTATTTAAATGATTATAGTGCAAAAGAAATAAAATATGCTCGAGTCTGGGAACAATTAGGGCCTATGAAAATAATATGAAAGGCATGGATAATTTATATGTAAACGAAATACCAAAAGGGTCAAAAGTAAACCCACAAGCACAAAATAGTGCTGTGTATAAAGAAGATGTTGTGAAACTAGAAGCGCCTATGAGAACTGGCGGGTCAGTGACATATAGTAGTAACGGTGATGGTACAATCAATGTGTATAATAACATTCCTTATAATTGGGAAAGCTCACAAACGAGTGATTATAGCAAAATGGATAATGTGACAAGAAAAGCAATTGAAGAAAATATCGATACTATCTATGTTAAACCTACAGATAACAGAACAGTATTTGAATTAGCAAGTAAAGTTAAATATAATGAATAATGAAAAAATTTGACTTAGAGTTCAATTTTATATAAAAAGGGTATATACTTAATAAGTAAACTTTAGAGAAAACATAAAAATTATACTCGAGGGGGGATAATATGAATAATAGAGGGAAACAAAAATTTGATAGTAATAGTAATTTAGCAGTAGCAAATAGTATTATTAGTTGGTTTAATAATAAAGGCCTCCCTATTAATAATTTACACTTACAAAAGTTATTATATTATTTACAAGTGAATTATATGTATAATCATGGTAGAAAAAAGCTTTTTGATAACGATTTTGAAAAATGGAAATTAGGCCCTGTACAACCAGCAGTTTATCATGCATTTAAGCACTATGGACCTAACAGCATTAATCAAACTTATAAAGAAAGTAATATAAATTTTGATGGTATAGACATTAACATAGAAGAAAAAGAAGTAGTTTTAGATGATCAAGAAAAAGTGGATTTTATAAATAGGAATTTAGAAGAACTATCTAAATATGAAAAATTTGAATTAGTTAATAAAACGCATGAACACTTACCGTGGAAAAAAGACGAAAATAGAATCTTAGCAGGCGACAAAAATATAAAGTATGATTATGATGAACTGAGTGACTATTTTGAAGAAAACCCTAAAGAATTGTTAGTTAGTGGGGAGAATTACAGTGTCTGAAAAAAAGAAAGAAGTGATGCAAAAATATCAAAATTACGATAAATTGAATTTTGATAATCAAGAAAAATTTGAAAAGGAATTAATAGCAGAAATATTAACCAAAGATATGACTGAAGTTAATAGTGATTTACTAACTTTAATTTGGAGACAAGAAATTCAGAAGAGTACAAAAAAATACCCTATAATAACAGATGTGGTTTTTCAAACTAATACTAGTGAAATAGATAGTGAATATTACGAAGCTAATATAGATAGAATATTATCTTACGCAGTAGAAATAGATATTGTAGATTCTGAAAACGCTGAAAAATATATGTTAAGTTTATCGAATCATATAAAATTAGCAATATCTCAGAAAGATTATATAAACAGAAATATGTCTATGGTTGAAAAGAAATTAGATGAAACTGAAGAGACACTCAAAAACGTAAATGATACAAAAGGAACGATATATGCTGAGTTCGTGACCATACTAGGAATATTTACTACGATTATATTTGCTGTTTTCGGGGGATTCCAACAAGTTCAAACATTGGGTGTAAATCTTAAACAAACAGAATTAGGAAAGTTGCTATTCTTTCTGCCCCTTTTCATGTTGGGAATTAATTTCTTGGTTTTTTTATCGTTTAATGCTATTAGCAAAATTATTAAAAAGCCTATAAAAAGCTGTGGGCATGATGATTTTTGTAGTTGCTCTTTTAGCTCAAAGCACCCGACTATATATGGATCTAGCATTATATTTATTTGGGTATCGTTAATAGGTGCAAGTATATTATTCTTTAATTCTAGCGTTACTATTAATAGTTTAATAGATAATGGATATAAGACTATTATCATACTTGGGATTATTATTTTACCTTTTATTGCATTGCTATTCGCAAAGGTCTGTAAGTGCTGTAATGAGAAAAAAAGGGCGAAAAAAGGGCAAGATAATAAAGAATAGGGCAAACCCACCAAATAGCATAATTAATTTAATAGGCTAAAATCGCTATTATAGAGCTGTTTTGAATATAAGACATTATCCATAAAATTAGGTTTATGATTGAGTGGGAATAATAGTATAGAATGACAAAACCCCTTAGGCATAGGCTTAAGGGG
>ERZ1023497.401-NODE-401-length-11404-cov-34.840250_pt1 | contig 11404 bp, 7 predicted proteins | sample MGYA00380543_ERZ1023497 | MGnify/ENA primary metagenome ERZ1023497 (study PRJEB33173, sample SAMEA4830384) | metagenome | study: EMG produced TPA metagenomics assembly of the PRJEB25223 data set... | reverse complement strand
AAAAAACCAGGTCTTAAAAAAGCACGTCGTTCACCACAATTCTCAAAACGTTAATAAATCAACACTTACAAATCCCTCAACTACCTATGGTTGGGGGATTTTACTGTATATGCAGTGCTTTAAAAACAGGGGAAAATTCACACGTAGCATACACGTAACATACAAGTAGCAGACAAATAATTTAGAGAAAAAGTGTAGATTTGAAATATATTTTGATTATTTATAATAAAGTTCGATCATTTAAAATAAACTTCGATATTTATATAAAAGTTTGATACTATTGCATGGATAAGCTGTATTGAGATAATGCAACAAAAAGGCCATTTGAAAGCAGAAGCTCCTGATTTAAGACCCTCTTATTTTTCAAAGCGCTAATTTTATACTTACTTCTTATAATCTTTTTCTCACTTAGGGGTAAGAGGAAGTTTTGTTTATAAGGGAAGAGTAAATAATATGTTATAATAAATTAATTTATACGGAACCAGTCTAGTTTTTAAAAACTAATCTGTTGAGGCGGTGAACGTTAAAATGAATGATTTTGAAATATTAATACCTAACGATGCGTCCATGTCTATTGATGTAACAGATAAAAGCTTATATAGTTATGATTTTAATTCCTACTCACTGTCATCATTGCAAAAAGTAGCAGGAGCTACAGTATCCAATCAAATAAAAGAAGGATTATTTTCACAAGTTTCAAAAGCAAAACTGATTCAAAAATTAGCAAACAAAAATAACACAGAGTATGTTGCTAATATTTCGGATTATGCCAAAAAGAAGCTGGATAACGGGGAGTGGTCTCTTGGTATAAGAAAAAAAACAGGAGAGACATATACGGTCATTAAAGATACAGCAAGCGGTAAATCTAAAAGCTTTATTACGTTAGACGCCCGAACAGTTAATGAGTTGGGTAACCTCCTAGAACTTTCAGCAATTCAAGGTCAATTGGCAGCTATCTCAGAACAGATTCAGGATTTGAACAAATTAGTAAAGCGCGTTGAACAAGGTCAATATAATGATAGGTATGCGGGCTTTTTTAGTGCAAGGCAATTAGTGATTGAAGGTTCAATCAAAAATTTTCCCTCACATATTTTAATTCCGTTTGCATGTATCATATCTAGAATGAAACTTAGTAATTAAAAACTAACTAAAAAATACTAGGATATCTATTGACAATTAAATATAAAATGAGTATGATGAATTTAAATCAATAACTTAGTAATTAAAAACTAACTAAAAAAGAGGTGCGTATGCAATGAAACAAAAAGAAAGTTTATGGGAAATAGCTGATGTAATGAGAGGAGAAGCAGATTACTCCGAATATATGGAGTTAATTTTAGTAGGGGGACTCTTTTTACATCTCAGCAATGATCCACGATATGAAAAATTAATAGATATTCAGGAGGTTTTAAGGGCGGAAGAAAATGCTAAGAAAAAATTTAATGAGACCTTGAATAATATTGAAGAAGGAATTCCTTACTTTGAAGGTGTTTTTAAAGAATTAACATATCTTGAGAAGGTAGAATCAACACAAATAACAAGATTGTTTTATACTTTAAGCTCAATGAATTCTATAGATAATTTAAATGAGGAATTAGATGAAATGATAAAAAAAATGACCATAATTGAAGGAAGAAAAGGTGCAGAACATTATACTCCGAGATCTATTAATCAACTAGCCATTTCTATTTTAAAACCTAATGAAGGAACCATTTATGATGGAACGATGGGAATGGGCAGTGGCTTGCTTGAAGCTGCTCGCCAAACAACTAAAAATAAATTAGACTTTTATGGTCAAGAAATCAAGGGAAATGTGTGGGCGATTACTAAAATCAGGTTTTTTGTAGAAGGTATTGAAGAAAGTTATTTAAAAAAAGGTGATGTTTTACAAAATCCAGCGTTTCTAGATCATACAAATCTTAAAAAGTTTGATTATGTTTATATGAACGCTCCGTTCTCTTTAAAATTACAAAACCATGATATCGTAACAAACGATCCATACAATCGCTTTTATTATGGAGTTCCGGCAAAGTCAAATGCAGATTTTGCATTCATTTCACATGCACTTGCGTCTATGAATCAAAATGCTAAGGCAGTTGTCGTCGCAACACACGGCACATTATTTAGAGGTGGTATAGAAGGGGAAATAAGGGAGAATATGATTTTGTCAGATGTTATAGAAGCAGTTGTATCTTTACCTGCAAATCTTTATCAAAATACATCTATACCAGTTTGTTTAGTATTATTTAATAAAAATAAAGCCGAATCAAGAAAGAATAAAATTTTATTTGTACAAGCTGAGAAACTATACACTGAAAAAAATAGATTTGCTCGATACATTTCTGGTGGAGCCATCGAAAAAATATCCACTACTATTAACGAGGGTATAGAGGTTGATGGTTTTAGTACATTTGTTAATAGAGAGGATTTATTCGAAAGCAATTTGAATACTAAAAGATATATTTTACCGAGTGAAATGGAAATTGAATACTTTGGAACAGTAGAATTTGACATAAATAAAATGCAGGATATTAAAATGTTCCAACTTGAGGAGGCTGCACATTTCTTTAGAGGATATAACGTAGGTACGAAAAACAAAGAAACTAGAAACGGGAAATATAAAATCATCCAATTAGCCGATGTCCAAGATGGTAAATTGTTATTGGATCAAGTGAAAAATTACGACATTGATAACAATGCACGTGTTGATATGTACAAATTAAAAAAGAATGATGTCATACTATCAATTCGTGGAACGGTGCTAAAGACAGCAATTATATCCGAAAATATAGATGATTTATTACTATCACAAAACTTTATTGGGATACGTTGTAATGATCAACTGCATCCAGAATATTTGAAAGCTTATTTAGAAAGTCCATTAGGAAAATATCTGCTAATGAACAGGATGTCAGGAACATCTATACCAACATTAAGTAGAAAAGATATTGAGACATTAAGTATTCCTAAATTATCGATAGAAAAACAGAAAGAAATCATGGATCAATATAATCATACTAAAAATAATATGGAAGAAGAAATAGAACGTCTGCAAAATGAACTAAAAAAATTAAAATTAACCACTTATAACGAAATGGGGATTAAAGAATTGTTCACCACAGAAGACGAATAAACGAAAGGGGAGTTTATTGTGGGTCAAATGTATTGGAAGGCCGTGATTCGATATGGACATGTAGGTAAGAAAAATGAAGTAAGTGTTGCAAGGCATCTGGAGTTTCCAAAAGGAACACAAATCTATGAAGTAATCAAGGTGATTTACTCCATGCCAGGGACGAAAAATAACTGTATTCAGTCGGTTTGTGAGATTACGGAAAACGAATTTCTTCAGGGTATTGAACTAGAGAAGAATAACTTTTATTTACAAAATTTATTTCAGGAAGGAGCCTAAGCAGAAATTTTTTACTGTTTAATTTAAAAAGGGGGAGTATGAATTGGCTCAAATTAAAGAAACAGATTATCATCATGGTGCGCTAACTTCGGTATTAGTAAATAACGGGTATAACTTAATCTTATGGGAAACGCACGAAACTAGAAGAAGTTACAAAGTATCACAAAATAACGAGGAATTTATCATATACTCCAAATACTCATCGGGACCATCATCAAAGAGAAAAAACAAATCATTAACATGGTCTTATACTTTTACAAATACTGAGATTGATAAAATAAGGGGGTATATGAAGGATTCCAAGAGGTCACATGTTGCTTTAATTTCTAAAAATGCTAATAATATTGGTGGAGAACTAGTTATTTTAAATGAAGAAGAATTTTTAAAATGTATTGGGGATGGATGGAATGGCGAATATCCATATATAAGTGTAGTGAAAAAGAAAAATTGCCAACTTCGAGTTTATGGAAGGGGAGTCAGTCGGGATGAAGCATTTATCCCGAAAATGAGTCTAATAGATTAGTTGGTAAAACAACATTCAGGAATGAGAGAGGGTATGAATCCATAGTGGAGTAATGCATAAAGCCAACAGAGTGTTTAAAATGAAATTAATACAAATTTTAACGAAGAGAAAACATACATAAGGAGGAAATTTGATGATTACATCAGAAGAGATAAAAAGACGTTTATGGGACGGTGCAAATAATTTAAGGGGTTCTATGGATGCAAGCCGATACAAAGACTATATGCTTGGATTAATGTTCTACAAATTCTTAAGCGATAAAACACTGGAGACATTTGAAAATACGAGTGGTGCGAAAGGAACGGAAGCAGAGGTTGTCCAAGCCTATGAAGAAGCTTATGAAAGTTATGGCGAGAGTTTAATAAAAATGATTCAAAATGTACTTGGCTATTACGTTCTGCCGCAACACTTATATCAAACATGGTTAAAGGATATTCGTGAAGGTACATTTGAACTCGAAAAAGTAACAGAGAGCTTACAAAGCTTTGAAAGAACAGTTGCAACAACTGGAGATATTGATGATTTCAAAGGCCTGTTTTCAAGCTCAACAATTGATTTAACGGATTCTGCACTAGGAAGTAATTTAAATGCCCGTAGTAAGAACATTCGTCACTTAATTGAATTATTTGCTGATTTAAATATGGTTGCACTTCAAAAAGGAGATGTACTTGGAGATGCATATGAATATTTAATTGGTCAATTTGCGATGGAGTCAGGTAAAAAAGCTGGTGAATTCTATACCCCTCGCCAAGTGAGTGAAGTAATGGCACAAATTGTTGCTAAGACAACGCCGGTTGAGTCCATCTATGACCCTGCTGTTGGTTCGGGTTCTTTGTTATTAACGGTAGGAAAACATTTAAATGAAGAAGGAAGGAAAAGCCTTCACTATTATGGACAAGAGAAAAACACAGCAACTTATAATTTAACCCGCATGAACCTGTTATTGCATGGGGTCCGCCCTGAGAAAATGACGGTAAATAATGGCGATACATTGGCGCAAGATTGGCCAGAGGATCCTGAACGTCCGAATGAAGGTGTTCAATTTGATGCAGTCGTCATGAATCCACCTTACTCCGTGAAAAACTGGAATCAAGAAGGACTAAAAGTGACGGATCCTCGTTTTGAAATTGCTGGTGTATTACCACCAGATTCAAAAGGAGACTACGCTTTTCTTTTACATGGGTTATTTCACTTAGGTCAAGAGGGAACAATGGCGATTGTTCTTCCACATGGGGTGTTATTCCGTGGTGGTGCTGAAGGTGAAATTCGTAAACGTTTATTAGATAAAAACCATATTGATGCGGTGATTGGTTTACCTGATAAGCTATTCACGAATACAGGAATTCCTGTCACAGTCATTATTTTAAAGAAAAACCGTTCCTTAAATGAACCTGTCTTGATGATTGATGCCTCAAAATCGTTTGTCAAAGAAGGAAAGCAAAATGTGCTTCAAGAAAAAGACATTGCTAAAATCGTTGATACCTATATCGAACGTACGAATGAAAAAGGCTACAGTCACAAGGCATCACAAAAAGAAATTAAAGAAAACGAATATAATTTAAATATTCCGCGCTATATTGAGGCTATAGATGAAGAAATTGCACAAGATGTCGATGCTCATTTATATGGCGGTATACCTCTACACCAAATTGAACAATTAACGGTGTTGCATAATATGACAAAAGATGTGCTTTATGATGCTCTCCAGGAAGTACGTCCAGGTTATGTAGAATTAACAGCGTCCATAGATACTTTGACTGAAGATGTTCTGGCTGATAAAACAGTGCAGAAACAAACGCAAGCCTTAAAAGAAGCTGTGCACATTTACATGAATACGTATTGGGAGAAATTAAAAACAGTACATGATGTTAATGACATCGAGCCACTGAAAGATGACATGTTAACGGAAATAAAACAGTTGTTAAAACAATTCAAACACGTAAGCACATATGCTGGCTATCAGATCATTGCAGAGTTATGGGAAGATATGCTTGCAGAAGATACGGAGAAAATTGCTATCAGCGATTTTTACACTGTTGGAAGAACACGTGAAGCCAATATGGTGACAAAAGGCTCGGGTAAAACAAAGCGGACAGAACAAGATGGGTGGATTGGCGCTATTGTACCGAATGAACTTATCCTAAAAGAACTTTATAGAGAAGAACTAGAAGAAGTTGACACAAAACAAGAATCTTTAACATCCATTACCGATGAAATAAACGAACTTGTCGAAGCGGCAAAAATAGAAGAAAGCGATGAAGAGGCGACATTAGGTGATTCTTTAAATGCAAGAGAAGATGATTTTACTCTTACAGCAGTTAAAGCAGAAATGAAAAAGGTTGCAAAAGAATCAAGTGAATATGAACTATTGAACAAAGTGAAAAAGTTACTAGATGAAAGATCTGAGTTAAACAAAGATATTAAACAAAAAGAAAAAGTATTAAATGAGCAAGTAGAAGACAAAATTGAAGATTTAACAGATGAAGAAATTGATCATCTGATGTATCAAAAGTGGTTTGGTGATTTAACAGACAATATGACACAACTCATAGAGATCCCGCTCAAGAATGAATTGGACACCTTGAAAGAGTTACAAGTAAGGTATGCAGATACTTTAGAAACTATTGGAACAGAAAGTAAATCACTTGAAGCACAATTTGAAGACATGCTTTCAGAATTGGTGGTGACAGAGTGATGGGAGAAAAAAGATCAGTGCCGAAGAGAAGGATAAGCAAATATAGTGGAGCTTGGATTGAAAAGGAATTTAATGATCTGGGGAACTTTGGGAAAATATATCCCTTTTCCAGGTCAGAAGAAGGTACAGGAAGGTTTCATCATATTCATTATGGAGATATCCATACTAAGAGCTTTGGTATCGTTGATAATAGCAGTGAATTGCCAACAATAAAAGTAGAAGAAAATTTTGAATTAGCAAAGCCAGGAGATATTGTTATAGCTGATGCATCTGAAGATTATAAGGATTTAGGGAAATCGGTTGTTATAGGTGCGAATACAAATAGACAAATCATTGCTGGATTGCATACATTTAAATTTACACCCAATGAGCATTTATATCCTCTTTTTTATCTTTATTATTCACAAACTCGCATTTTTAAGAAGTTCAGTTATAAAACTGGTACAGGAATTTCAGTATTTGGAATGTCGAAGGATAATCTAGGTAAGATGAGGTTATATATTCCAACTATAAAAGAACAACAAAACATCGGTGAATTTTTTAAGGCTTTAGATGAACGGATTGCAAATCAAAAACGGAAGATTGATAAAGTCAAAGCCTTAAAAGCTGCTTATTTAGCCGAAATGTTCCCACAAGAGGGAGAAACTGTTCCGAAAAGACGATTTAAAGGATTTGAAGGGGAATGGAGACAATTTGAACTTGCTAAATTAACTGATTTATATGTTGGTAAGTCTTTTACTTCATCAGTAGAGTCTAATGGAAAATATATTGTTATGGACATGGGAAGTGTATCGCAAGAAGGAAACAGGTTAATTCACAAAAAAACCAATTTAAAACGTGATACATTATTAAAAGAAGATTTAGTGATGCCTAAGGATGATATAGGCGGTGGAAACATTATTGGAAAGACTGCTTATATTAATCAAAATAATCGCTATGTATTAGGCGATCATGTCTATAGACTAAGGTTTCAAAATAATTATGGGTTATTTATGCACTATTGTATCAATTCTAAGCCAATAAATAAAAATCTAAGAAGAAAGGCTACAGGATCTGCGCAATTAGGCATAAGTGGAATAAATGTACTTAACACAATAGTAGCCGTTCCATCACTTGCAGAGCAACAAAAAATAGGTCAGTTTTTCAAAAATCTCGATGACCAAATTGAAATGGAAGAAAAGAAATTAGATAAGCTTCAAAAAATGAAAGAGGCTTATTTGGAAGAAATGTTTGTGTAGGAAGGAGGATACTCATGAGTAATCATACTAAAAGTGTAGCGGAGAAAACGTTCCAAGATAATTTTGTAAAAGAACTACAAAAGTATAAATGGAAAGCACCAACCTTTTTAGATGGGAATAAACAAAAAGTGACAGTGCAAGATTTGGTTCAACATTGGCGTGAAGAACTCAATCGTATGAACGCAGATGTTTTAGAAGGTATACCACTGACAGATAATGAATTTGCGCAAGTGATGGCAAAGGTTTCACAAATTGATAATAGCTATGAAGCTGCAAAGCTGTTAGCAATGGAACAGTCCACTGGAAAGATAGATGGTATATATCGAGATAGTCATCCAGATATCACCCGTGAACAAATAACGCTAACGATTTTCAAAAAAGCACAGGTTCGTGGCGGTGATTCTAGTTATAAGATTGCACGTGAAGTCGTGTCCGCCAATGGCAATCGTTTTGATCTTGTTTTGCTTATTAATGGTTTACCGCTGATTAATATTGAACAAAAACGCACAGATAAATCGCTAGAAGAAGCGTTTAATCAGTTTAAACGATATTACGCAGATGGCGAGTATGTAAATAATTTTATGGCATTTTCACAAATGATGGTGATGACATCTGAAGTCGCAACACGTTATTTTGCAACGCCAAAGTCGATTCAAGCTTTTAATCCGAGTTTTGTATTCCATTGGGCAAATAAAAATAATAAACCGATTAATCACTGGGAAGATGTCATTGGACAATTTTTGATGATTCCCATGGCACATCAAATAGTCGGTGATTACTTAGTGATTGAGGAAGCAAAAGATGCAGAAAATCAGAAACACATGCTTTTGCGTCCTTATCAAGTGCATGCACTTCAAGCGATTGAAGGAGCTGCACTAGGTTGGGATAATGAAGATAAATTTCCACATGGAGGATTTGTCTGGCATACGACAGGGTCAGGGAAAACCATTACCAGTTTTAAAACGGCATTATTTCTATCAACAAGAGCAGGTTTTGATAAAGTCGTATTCCTAGTTGACCGTAAAGAGTTAGATAGTAGGACAAGTGATAATTTCAAAGCCTACGCAGAATATGAATCGGTAGAAGTCGATGATACGGCACATACTTATCAACTGCGTAAATTATTAACATCTGCCATGTCTAATATTGTTGTGACAACCACTTTCAAATTAAATAACCTTGTCAAAGATTTAAAAGACGGGAAAGACGATAGCTTAGCTGATAAGAAGTTTGTCTTTATTATCGATGAAGCACACCGGACAACAATGGGTGAGATGATGGTCATAATTAGAGACTATTTCCGCAAAAATGGGTTGTTTTATGGTTTTACAGGAACCCCTCTATTCGATGAGAATAATATCTCAGGTATGGTCAATGAAAAAAGTGAACTGATTAACACAACGGAGAAACTGTTTGGGCCATTATTACATCAATACACAATCGATGAAGCCATTGCAGATAAAAACGTCTTAGGTTTCCACGTCGATTATATCAATACAGGAGAATTTGAAAGCTATGACGCTCTAAGAGAAGAGATTGCGGATTATAAATTAGAAGAAAAACCTGATACATCAAAGAGGAAAATCGAACGTCAAGTCATGGAAATGTCTGATTTAGAAGTGGAAAAAGAAGCTAAGAAAAGTAAATTGCTCTTTTATCAAGACGCGACACACATCCCAAGAGTAGTTGAAGAAATCTTAAATAATTGGGAAGAGCAATCGCAACAAAAGGTATTCAATGCGATTTTAACCGTCGCTTTTAAACATCGTGTAATAGAATACTATGAAGAGTTTCAAAAACAGTTAGCTGCAAGAGATGATATCGAAATTAATGTAGCTATGACCTTTAGTTTTGGAACAGATGCCAATACAAATCCAACAGACCCAGAAATCATTCAAGCAATGTTTAAAGATTATGCATCATTTACAGGGATTGAATATGCTTACGGTGATAAACGTCGAGGGGAAGATGCTTATTATGACGATGTTGTGGAAAGAGCAACTCGTGGTGGCAGTGGGCAAAACCCTAAAAATATTGACCTTGTGATTGTTGCGGATCAGCTACTCACAGGGTATGATTCTAAATTTATTAATACGTTATATGTTGATCGTTCATTGGCATTACAAGGATTAATTCAAGCTTATTCACGAACGAACCGGATTTACGGGAAGAAAAAGGAATTTGGTTCCATTGTGAATTTCCAGTACCCACGAATTACCGAAGAAACCGTTAATGAAGCACTGATTTTGTATGGTAGTGGCGGAGAAAGTAGTCAAGCAATTGTGAAGCCGTACCCTGAGGCAGTCAGTGAATTCGTTGATTACTCCAGGGAAGTAATGGAAATATTGAACGATCCAACTGACTGGCAAGCACTTGAAACCAATGAAGAAGCTAAAAAGGCATTTGAGAAAGTATTTAAAAAAGCAAATGGCCAATTAAATAAAATCCAGCAATATTATGAGTTTAGCTGGGTGGATGAAGCGTTTGGTGTTACGGAACATGAGTGGATGCAGTATGTCGGGGCATATCGTAACTTAACAAGAGACGATAAAGATAATCCTGAAGACGATATACCTATTTTACCACTTGGAAAAGCAAAACTAGCAGGCTCTCAAACCATTGATGCATATTATATTATTCAATTAATGGGGGAAAAAGCAACATCTACTGAAGGGGTACAGACAGTAGATGCAGAAACATTGCGTTTAATCTATCAAAACATTGAAGAATTGAGTAATCTGGGTGATTATGAACAAGCTGAATTATTAAAACGATTTGTTTCAGAAGAATTAGAACCAGGAAATGTGTCCAGTAATATTAACTTTGATGAGGCTTTTGAAAACTGGAAAAAGAAACAGTTGCACAATGAGATTTATCAAGTTTCATCTGAGTGGGGTATTAATGATGTCATACTGGAAAAAGCAGTTGAGGCATATTCTGTTGCAAAACCAGATGAGATTCCGTATATTGATGATTTAACAAATAGTATCGACTTTGCATCGATTGAGGATCCTAAGACTAGTAACTTACTCGAACACAACATAGCCTTATCGAAAGAATTACCAGAAATTGTTTCTAAATTGAAAAAGAAATATAAATAAATTTAAACTTCTATTTAAGCTGCTTGTTAAGCATATGTATTTTATCCCTCTAGGGTTAGATGAGAGGTTCAGGGAAATGTAGAGAATCTATTTTAGGGAAGTACCAATTAGCAAATATACAATCCATTAAGGACTCTCAACGCCATTGAATTAACACCATTTTGCAATTTAGCAAAGCACAAAAAACAGCTTACAAGAAGCAGGGAATGATGTTATGTATGATAAATGAGAGAATCCAATAATTAGTTATCCATTTAACTATTTTATAAAACTTGTGGATAATTCCACGTAACATACAAGTAGCATACAAAAACACCTGCAAGCCTTGATTTTACTACCTCCCTCAGTTCTCAAAACGTTAATTATTGGTGTCATTTCAAAGTACTTCCCAATTGGGAAGTGCTTTTTTTATGTTTTAATTTCACTCTGAATAAAATA
>ERZ1023497.399-NODE-399-length-11501-cov-15.139350_pt1 | contig 11501 bp, 7 predicted proteins | sample MGYA00380543_ERZ1023497 | MGnify/ENA primary metagenome ERZ1023497 (study PRJEB33173, sample SAMEA4830384) | metagenome | study: EMG produced TPA metagenomics assembly of the PRJEB25223 data set... | reverse complement strand
ATACAGGAGATAAGTATTCTAGTTTTTTTATGTGAGGGGCAATGTTAATGTGTAAATCCCTAGTTTTATACAATAAGATAAAAGTTTTCCATAACATTATGTATTATATTTGCAAATAGCAACATAAATTCACTCAATTTCCAAAACATAAAAAACTACCACAAAGTGAGAAACCTTGCGGCAGTCTAAAACTTAGCGATAGAGTTTACTACCTTCAGACACGAATTCTGCTGATTTTTGTTTCATTCCAGCTGCTTTTAATTCAGGATTTTTGCGTAAGTCGTGCGAGATACGCATTGAACAGAATTTTGGGCCACACATACTACAAAAGTGTGCAACTTTGGCTGATTCTGCTGGTAACGTTTCATCATGGAATGCTCTAGCTTTATCCGGATCTAAAGAAAGATTGAATTGGTCATACCATCTAAATTCAAAACGGGCCCTACTAATCTCATCATCTCTTTTTTGGGCGCCTGTCATACCTTTTGCTAAATCTGCTGCATGTGCCGCTATCTTATATGTGACTACACCTTCTCTGACATCATCTTTGTTAGGCAACCCTAGATGTTCTTTAGGGGTAACGTAACACAACATCGCGGTTCCATGGCTTGCTATTTGTGCTGCTCCTATTGCAGACGTAATATGGTCATAAGCTGGGGCGATATCTGTTGTCAGTGGTCCTAAAGTATAAAATGGTGCTTCCTGACAATAAAAGTCCTCAAGCTCCTGATTTTCTTTGATTTTATGCATTGGCACATGTCCAGGGCCTTCAACCATCACTTGCACATCATATTCCCAGGCAATGGCTGTCAGTTCACCTAATGTTTGTAACTCCAAAATTTGGCTTTCATCATTGGCATCATAAATTGATCCTGGTCGTAAACCATCGCCTAAAGATATCGCTATATCATATGCGCTTAGAATTTCACATATTTCGCTAAAATGTGTATATAAGAAGCTTTCTTCATGATGTGCTAAACACCATTGCGCCATAATTGAACCGCCTCTTGACACAATCCCGGTTAAACGGTTGACTGTTGTTGGTACATATCTTAATAGTACGCCTGCATGAATGGTGAAATAGTCTACACCTTGTTCAGCTTGTTCAATTAATGTATCTCTATAAATTTCCCATGTCAGATCTTGTGCTTTACCGTCTACTTTTTCTAATGCTTGGTAAATAGGCACTGTCCCGACAGGAACAGGGGAATTGCGCAACAAAAACTCACGTGTAGCATGAATGTTTTTACCAGTTGAGAGGTCCATAATTGTGTCAGCACCCCAGTGAATGGCCCATACTAATTTTTCTATTTCTGCTTCTATGGAAGAACTCACTGCCGAATTACCAATGTTTGCATTAATTTTAACTTGAAAGTTTTTCCCAATAATCATAGGTTCTAACTCTGGATGGTTTATATTATTAGGGATAATTGCACGACCACGTGCAATTTCAGAACGTACATATTCAGCTGAGACATCTTCCCGGATTGCTACAAATTTCATTTCTTTTGTAATGATACCTTGTTTTGCATAATGCATTTGTGTCACATTTTTTCCGGATTTGGCTTTACGTGGTTGATAGTCAAAAGGTGTTTTCACAAATTTTTTATGTCCCTCTTTTTTAAAACCATTATCCAATGACACGACTTGACGACCTTCATAAAGTTGCGTATCTTCCCGTGCTTCAATCCAGTTGGCCCGAATTTGTGGTATCCCTTTTTGCACATTTACTTCATAATCATCATCGTGATAAGGTCCGGCAGTATCATAAACAACTACTGAGTCATTAGGCGTTGTGCCTTGCTCTGTAACAGTCGGTGATAGTGCTATAGATCTAAAGGGCACTTGGATGTCTGGTTCTTCACCGCTTATCCATAAGCGGTGACTAGATGGAAATTGTTGCTTTAATTCAATGTTATTTTGTTCCATAAAAAAACTCCTTAGCATGTATTATTGCTAGGAGACCTGGTCAGAAATCGCATATATAGTGAAGTTAAACAACGAAAAGCATCAAAAATTACATATTGAAGCTACTTCGTTATGCTTCCCTACGCTGGTATTAACCAGATCAGGTTCAAAGGGTTGAGAACAATGTCTCTTTCAGCTATTAAAAGCACCCCTAGCAATTTGTATTAAATTCTAATTTTAATTTAACACTAAAATTTTAAAATTACAAATGAATACATGAAAAATATTTCTATCCTTTTATTGAAATTCAATATATTTTTCATTTTATAAGTTTTCAGTGAGGTGAACTGTGGGAAAACAGGAGATGTAGTATTTCAAAATAATAAAAACTTATTGTAGGAATGAAGGAATAGTGATAGAAATATTAATAAAAGTACAGGGGTTTTGCTAAGACATTATAGAGGTGATTTATAATTTATTCACCGGTGCAAGTAATAGGATGCTTATTTTCATATTAAAAGTAAATATAAACTCTAGATTTTAAAATAAAAAGGTTGTTTATTGTTAAAGTGATTTGAAAACTTAAAACCTATATTAAATATTCACTATATTATTAGTTTAATTTTAAAATTACAAAAAATAAAAAATTACGTTTTTTGATATATGAATTTATTGTATAAGGGCTTATAATAATTGTGTATAATTCCTAATATTTTGGTTTGGAAGGGGAGTTCTTTTTGAAGTTAATAGATAATAAATATGATGCTTATATAAATTATATAAATAACGAAAGAAACAAGGGGCATGAGTGGTTCGAAATAAGGACTATGAAATATAATGCGTTAGGACTAGGAAATATAATACAGATGTTAAGTGAATTATATTCGTTAGATATAATTACTGTACAAGAGTGGTATGAATTAGTTGAAGAGATGGAAGAACGAGAAAGAAAATTAGATATAAAAAAATTAGGTGAAAATATACTTAATGATGCTGAAATTCCTAATTCGCCATATTCATCTTGGCAACAATACAAAGCTAAGTTAGAGAATCAAAATTTTTCAGAAAAATCAGTTAGCAGTATCGAAAAATCTTCATTTGATGTATTGAAAAGCTTATCCATGGATACAAGAAAAAGTGGGCCGATTAAAGGTTTAGTTGTAGGGAATGTTCAATCTGGTAAAACAGCAAATATGGCTGGACTTATGGCTTTGGCAGCTGATAATGGTTTTAATTATTTTATAATATTATCAGGTGTTATTGAAAATTTAAGAAAGCAAACAGCGAATAGATTACATGCCGATATGAATAGTACCGGTATAGGTAATTTAAATTGGAACCATATAGAAAATCCTGAAATTATGTCTAGATATACAGGTCACAATTTAAGTGATTTTAATTTGGGGTCCAAAGATAAAGATCGTTATTTCACTGTATGTTTAAAAAATAAAAGTAGACTTAATAAATTAAAACGGTGGTTGTTATCAGATAAAAATAAAGCTAAACAAATGAAAATTTTAATTATAGATGATGAAGCAGATCAAGCTAGTATAAATACTAAAAAAATTGAAGAAGAATATTCTACTATTAATGAGATAATAAGGAATTTAGTAAATAATGATAATTTTGCAGCTATGAATTATATTTCTTACACAGCAACACCATATGCTAATGTACTAAATGAAACTGGTGATGATACTTTATATCCGAAAGATTTTATTAAACTTTTAGAACCATCAGAAGATTACATAGGGCCAAAACAATTGTTTGGTAGTGAAATACCTGAAAGAAGTCCTAATATAGATATTGTAAAAGAAATTACGGAACAGGAATGCGACATAATTAATGATATACAGGATGGGAAGTCTAATGATCCGTTACCAAAGAGCTTTAAAGAATCGATTCATTGGTTTCTTTTAACAGTTGCTTCGATGAGAGTTTTAAACTATAAAAAACCAATTAGTATGTTAGTTCATACAAGTTTTAACATTGATCGGCATGAAATTATAGCAGAAAAAATTAACGACTACTTAAAACATATTAAATCTAATTTTAACGCTACAATTGATCAAATGAAATTGCAATATATACAAGAGCAAAATATCTTGAATAGAAATATATTTCTTCACAACATGCCAGATTATTCAAGTCCTCAAGAAGTTCCCAATTATCCAAATTGGAATGATGTAAGATTGGAACTTGAATACTTATTAAATAAAAAAAATAAAGTTTCGAATATTTTATTAGATCAAGAAGGAGAACCATTGTTCCACACTGGTGTACATTTAGCGATTGATAATAGTAGGACACGTATAGATAATCAGACAGTAAGGTTAATGTATCCAGATAAATCAAATATGCCAGAAAAAGCACCGGCATTTATTGTGGTTGGTGGAAATACACTATCTCGAGGGTTAACATTAGAAGGCCTTACGACTACCTATTTTTTAAGGAAAACGAACCAAGCAGACACTTTAATGCAAATGGGAAGATGGTTTGGTTTCCGTAAAGGGTATGAAGTGTTTCCAAGAGTTTGGATGGACTCAATGGCGTTAAATAGGTTTACATTTTTGAGTCAAATGAATGAGGAATTAAGAGAAGAAATTCAAAATTATGCAGAAACTGGTTCTTCCCCAATTGAGTATGCACCACGGATTAAAAACTCGCCTAATTATAAATTGATTCGAATTACATCAAATAATAAACAACAATCTGCAGAGAACCTAGAATTTAATTTTGTTGGTTTTAATAGTCAAACGATATATTTTGAACGTGATCTAGAAAAACTTAATCATAATTATAATTTAACTAAAGACTTTTTGAATTCATTATCTGAGCCAGATCCAGATAAAAACAAATTGATATGGAGAAATATAGCTCCAGAAAAAGTTAATGACTTTTTAACAGATTATAAAGTATGCCATTCTGATACAAAAATGAGTGCTATACCTGCATTAATAGAATGGTTAGAAGATAAGGGCAGTGAATTTGAAAATTGGAGTGTTATTTTATCAAGTACAGGCGATGTATATCACCCTCAAAACCCAACAGAAGATTGGGTGATTCACGGATATAGTCCAGATTCAGTTATTCGCTCAAAATTATCAGAGAGAAGTAATGGAAATATAATTAGTATTGGTTCTTTGAGAAGACCAGAAGATTTATATGCGGACATTGATGCCAATCTTTCGCCAAAAGAAACAAGTTCTGCAAAAGTAATTGAAGTTAAACAAACTAGAGAAAAATATAATTATGGTAATGTGCCACAATTAATAATATATCGTATAGATAAAGGAGAGAAATCTAAGGGGAAAACATTTAATAACTCTAGAAAAGCTTTAGATTTTGAGCAAGATTTAATAGGTATTAATATCATGTTACCAGGAGTGACACAAAATAAAAATATGACAAAGTATATATCTGTAAAAATAGATACTAAAGATCAATATGTTGATGAGGAAATTGATGAAGAGGAGGACACAAACTAAAATGAATTTAAAAAATGCGCCAAATGATGTTCAAAGTATGTCTCAAGATGGAGATGCTATATTAAGATCACTTCAAAACAAAAGTTTACCAGTTATCGATTTGATGGTAAGAGAAGCTTTACAAAATAGTTTAGATGCAACTTTAGATGGAGCGTATGAAACTAATATAGAATTTTCAATTAATAACTTTAATTCCAATATATTGGCCTCCCATTTTGAAGGTATAGAAGAAATGTTAAAAGAACGGTTTGAAGAAAAAGAAGAATTTATTGCAATTTCTGATAAAAATACTTATGGATTGACTGGAGATTATAAATCAAATGATCCTTCAGTGTTAAACAAAAGTAATTTTCATAAATTAGTATTTGGAATTGGTAAAAATCAAGAAGCAGATGGTGCTGGAGGTAGTTGGGGTTTAGGAAAAACAAGTTTTTTTAGACTAGGTGTTGGAATAGTTATTTATTATACAAGAGTTAAATCGGATGAAAATTATGAGGAAAGGTTAATAGCTTCATTGATTGAAAGCCCTAAACAAGAAAGTAGAATATTACCTAACAATGGTAGAGGTATTGCTTGGTGGGGGGAGTTTCCTAACGATAGCTCAAATTCAAAAGATGCCATTTATCCAATTACAGATGGTCAACAAATACAAGAAATTTTAGATATTTTTAGTTTAACTCGTTATCAGAATGATGAAACAGGAACCACGATCATTGTACCTTATGTTGGCTGTAATGAACTATTTAATAGTAAATCTAATGAAGAAGAATTATTTCCGTGGGAAACGACTTATGAATCGAATATTAGGACTGCTGTTGAAAGATGGTATAATCCACGCTTAAATAATGAAGAGTACCACGATTTTATGGGCAAATCTATACTTAAATGTAAAGTGAATGGAGAAGGGTTTTTAAAATCGTATAATACTGAACCAACTTTTGATATAATGAATGATTTGTATACTTCAGCATTAATAGGAAAAAGTAAACAAAAAGATATTATTGTAAAAAATGTTCATTTAAAAAGAAATGGAATGAAAGACCCAAGCAAGACACCAGTTGGTCATATTGCATTTAAAGAAGTAAAAAGAGAAGAATTGCGAATGACACCTCCAGAAAACAACGCATCAGCTTTGGAATATATAGGGATAAAAGATAAAAAGCAGATTAATTTAAATAACTCAAAAATTATAGCTTATTGTCGCCAACCGGGAATGGTTGTTGAATACAATGTTGATGGGGATTGGGCACCTAAAAATAATATCTTACCTGAAGACACGTTATTATTTGGATTTTTTGTTCCGAATTCTAGAGGAGAATTAATTGAAAGTTATCAAAAAGAAGGATATTTGAATTTAGAACAATATTTAAGATCTACTGAGAATGCAGATCATGCAAACTGGATAGACGAAGCGAATAAAGGAATAATTAGAAGAATTAAAAGTCAAACAAGCAAAACAATACTAAACCATTATCAAGAATTGTCGGGTGACAAGCAATCATCTGCTACTTCAGGACTTTCTCGTAAATTTGGAAAAATATTTTTACCACCAAATAATTATGGTAAAACCTCAGCGAAACGTAAATTAGCTGAAACGAAAACTAGAGAATCGGTTAATAAAAATAGAGTATCTGATATTAGAGTTATAAAATCAAAACCAGTTGATGAAAATAAAGTAGAGGTATACTTTAAATCATCAATTAGAAAACAATCAACTAATAAATTGTTTTTACAAGTGTTGTCTCAAGAAAAGAAAATGGATAGAAAAGATTGGGAAAAAATAATGGGAGGAGCAATTGAGTTTCCTTTTAAGATTTCTAATCTAAATATAAATAAGATTGATAATGAAAGTATAAGCCATCAGAATTTCAATAATGATGATATTCAAATTTATCAAGATAGCCAATTTGAAAATGAAATATATATAGCTTCAAATGTAGGTGATCGAGTTGAATTAGAAGGAGTTTTAACTCTTGTATCTAATTCGTCAGAATTTATTCCTAACATTGCTATAACATCTGAAACAAAAGGAGAAGAATAACCATGATACAATCTGTAAATCAAATTTCTTTATATAAAAAAATTGATGATGATCTATTAGATTTTTCTGGTGTGGTATTTTCCCCAATTGAATTATCCTATAATAGTTTAGAAAATAGTGATGAAACTTATATAGATTTAAGTAATTTAGATAGTAATGAAATTCAAATTAATGAATTTGATTCAATGTGGGCCCCTAGTGAAAATAACTTGAGAATAGAACAAATTATAACAATAGAAAAACCCTATAAATTATTTGGTGATGAAGGGGTAACATGTCCAAATAACATAATTGGTTTAGCAGCACATATCCATTCCAAAGAATCAGGCTTTCAAAAAACTGTGGATTTTGCTTCAATAAAAAATCAAAATGAGTCAAAGCAAATAAAAATAGATTACCAGTTTGTATCATCATCATTAAGAGGAGTTGTACATATTGATTTATTTTTCTACCTAAAAAATGTAAATGATACAAAGCCTAATTTTGCTAATCGAAGCGGGATGGTTCTTTCAAATGAAGGGTTAAATTCTATAGATCTAATTATTGATGGTGTTGGATCTAGTTTCCCAATGACAGAATTTGAAGAAAAGAATGGTCCACTTTGGAGGATAGAAAAAAATTGGACTGACCCAGAAGAAGATATATTTGAAGCTTCAAATATAAGTATTGCTTTCAACATTAAACACAAACTATTTCCTGAATTAAAAAAAGAAACTAGGATTATAAACCAAGCTATGATGATGAGTATTATGTCTCAAGCTATGTCTTTAATAACTCAACAAGTTGTTATATTCGAAAAATATTCTGATATAGAAGAAGATAGTTTATTACCAGGTACAATACTTTCAGCAGTAGCTTATTGGATAAAAACATTTGAAATCGATACTACTAATATCTTTACAATTCAAAATAGTTTTATTCAAAATATTGAAAAACAGGGTCTAGGAGATGAGCAGAATGATTAATTGGGAGAATATCAATTATGATTTGAATAAGGCCAAAAAAGATTTTGACTTGTTAGAAGCTTTACCCCAAGAAATAGCACCTATTGAAATACCAGAAGAATATGTTGTCCTAAGACAAGAAATATTAAAAGCAAGAGATGATATTTTTTTGGCTTATAGCTTAGATGGGGTTGAAAAATTAGATTATAAATTTGATTTACTATTCGGGATTAAATTGTACGAAATATTAAATGAAAATATTAAGTTTTATAATAGAGATGCTATGAATGATGATATATGGAGATACTTATCTATTAAAATAATACCCGATATTGTCCATTCCCGATGGGGGTTTAATGAAGATCATTACTTTAAAACTTCACGAAGAATATGGTTGAAAACTATATGGTGGTATATTAATCTCTCATGGACAGGAGATAGTGAGACTACCTTTAATTTGCTAGAAAAAAATACAACTGACACCATATTACAACTTGTTGAAAGGCCGGGTATTGGTTACAACGTTGAAATGTATCGTGAATTAATGAAACAATATAAAGGTTATGATGATAGTTCGAGAGATTTATTTAGAAGAGTATTAAAAGTTAATACAGCAAGATTGTTGACAACATCACCTGAATTAATCGATGGAGGTATACCTCAGTACGTCGATGATTTATTTAAAGCGGTGAAAAAATAAATGAATTTATATTATGAGAATTTATATGAAAATATTATAAAAGAGTCATTTGAAAAATATGATGTTCTTAATGTCATATCAGGATACGCATCTGCTAGCTTTGTTAATCTGGTTTTGAATGATTTTCCAAATAAGGAAATTAACTTATATATAGGAATGGCCCAACAAGGTATATCAAAAGAAGATCATTATAAATTTTGCGAAATTTGTAAGCAATACCCAAATGTGAATATATATTATCAAACCGAAGACGTCCCAACTCATATAAAGGCGTTGGAATTTACAAACAATAACAATGAATATAAAAAACTATATATTGGCTCAGCTAATTTTTCTGAGACAGGTTTTATGAAGCATAGAGAAGTAATGACAGCAGTTAATGACAGCTTAGAAGTGAAATTAAGAGAGCAATATAAGATATCTACTTCTTGTACTAATCCAACTATATTAAAACATATTAATTTAATTGATCAAAATCATTTTGAAAGTGGTTTAGAATTACTTAATAAGAATAAAAATAAAAGAAGAAAAATTGATAAATGTATAGAAGAATTCAATAAAAAAAATAATATTCACTTTAATAAACATAATAATGGAAGTTTAGAATATTTATCTTTACCTATAATAATTAAAGATACACATTATGATGAAACATCAATTTATCAGTATAAATCACAAAATTTTGTATTTCATTCACATTTACAAAGGAAAAAGATGGTTGATTATTTTAAAAGGAATCATGTTTTCACAATAAAAACTTTTATTAATAAGAAAACAAGCGTAGAATTGAAAGGAACGTTTGGCAAAGAACTCTATTTTTATGATTTTGATTTTTACGATTTAGTAAAAGACGTTATTAATAAACCTCGTGATCAGGTGCTAACAAATGATGATTTAAAAGAATTTGGATACAACAGTTTCTATTTCAAAAAAATAAATGATAAGGAATTTTTAATGACCTTACATAATAACAATGAAATTTAAGGGAGGTGTTAGTTATTTTAAAAGTGATTGAAACATTTAGTGGAATTGGTAGTCAATCTCAGGCTCTTAAAAATTTAGGTATTGATTATTCAGTAGAAGCTATTGTTGAATGGGAAATAGGAGCATTATTTGCTTACGATATTATTCATAATGGGACTCAAAACTTAAAACCTTATAGACATCACACGAAAGAGTCAATTATTCACATATTATCAAAATATAATTTGTCTAATGATGGCAAAGAAGCGTTAACTGCAAGATCACTTAATTCAATGACTATGTTACAACTTAAATCAATTTTAGCTTCAATTGAAAGAACTAATAATAAAGTAGATATAACAAAAGTACAAGCTACAGATTTACCAGATGCAGATTTACTGACATATTCTTTTCCATGTCAAGATTTGTCAGTTAGTGGTTATTGGCATAAAAACATGGGAGGGATAAACAGGGACGCAAACAATAGAAGTACACTTTTATGGCAAATAGAAAGGTTACTTAAAGAATATAAACAAAACGATAAAAAATTGCCTCAATTTTTACTTATGGAGAATGTGAGTAATATTTTATCTGAAAAGCATATAGATAATTTTAATGAGTGGTGCGAATTTCTTGAAGGATTGGGATATGTTAATAAAGTATATACACTAGATGCTAGGAATTTTGGCATCCCACAAGCAAGAATTCGTACTTTTATGATAAGTGTTTTAATTGAAGATAAAATAACAACCGAAGATGTTAATTTATATTTTGAAGAAAATAACTTAGAGCAAATAATAAGACCATTCCAAGAAGTTAGTAGCATTTCAGACTTTTTAAGATTAAATTATCAAAATGATGTATATAGGAAAGAGGCAATTGAAAGTACTCCAACACTAACACCATCTAGGGAGAAAATATTAAATTTAAATCCTGCCTTAGCAGAAGATAATAAGCCATTTAATGAAAAATTTGCTAGGACAATAACAACTAAGCAGGATCGGCATCCTAATTCAGGTTTAATACTTTATAATGAGAATGTATTAACATCTATAAATAATAAATATAGGAACTTAACGCCAAGAGAATGCTTCCTTTTAATGGGATTCGATGAAAAATCATTTGATTTATTAATGGAAAATAATATTACATTAATAAATGACCGGAAAATATTATCTACAGCTAAACTAATTAAGTTAGCGGGAAATAGTATTGTTGTACCAGTATTAGAAGCGATATTTAATCAAATGTTAGATATAAAAAATAAATTATCAACCAAAGAGACGTTACCGTCATAGCTATTATATTTATTTTAAATAAATACATAGATGTGAAATAAGTTTAAAATTTACTAAGGTTATTAACTTTTCATTATTGATATGTATTCAAACGAATTCTTCTATCTCTGCACTTTAATTATACTATAAATATGAAAGAAATTGCAGTCTACTATTTGT
>ERZ1023497.398-NODE-398-length-11511-cov-101.809532_pt1 | contig 11511 bp, 18 predicted proteins | sample MGYA00380543_ERZ1023497 | MGnify/ENA primary metagenome ERZ1023497 (study PRJEB33173, sample SAMEA4830384) | metagenome | study: EMG produced TPA metagenomics assembly of the PRJEB25223 data set... | reverse complement strand
TTCATAAAAATCCTCCTTACGAATTTTTAAAATATGCAAATTAATATTAAAACAATTTTCATTACAAATAATGCTCTAATATAATACATTAAGACTAAGTGAAATACAGCTCTATAAGTTTTTCATAAATATTTTATATCATATAAATACATACCCTGTTTAAAACTTTTATATTAATATATTAACTAAAAAGTATATTATGTAGAAAATCGAACTAAACACTCTAAAATTCAAAGGGTAAATATTGAATATTTAAACATTATAGAATACACAATAAGATTCTAATAAGGCTGTATTTTTAATAACCTCTGTATACGTTTATGTAGGTGTTCTGTAATAAATTTTGACACACTAACCCCCCCTATGATGAGGAGGTTAGAATGCTACTAAAGATATCAGACATTCATTAATTTTAATGTTTTTTATAAATAATTAAAATTAGTTCAGCTCTATTATATCTTTTCACTTTGTCTTATATATCTATTGTCATCTTAGTTAAATGAATCTTTCCATATTAAGCACAAATATATCCACTTCTGATAAGTTGAATTATGTAAAAACCAACCCATAGCTCATCATAGCCTATAACTTTACGTACGTTTTTAAGTACGTTATAATATAGAATAAAGAAAGGACGTGACTAATAATGAATATTAAAACGCCTACTAATGCGAGAAAAGAATTCTATGAACTACTTAAACAGGTTAATGATAGCCACGAACCCGTTATAATAAGTGGTTCTAAGAGCGAGAATAATGCAGTCATTATAGGACAAAAAGACTGGAATAGCATTCAAGAAACGTTATACCTTGAATCAACTGGAACTATGGATAAAGTTAGAGAACGTGAAAAAGATAACAGTGGCTATACTGATATTGACGAATTGGATTGGGATACTATCTAATGAGTAATTACAGTGTTTCTATTAAAAACTCAGCAAAATCAGATTTAAAGAAAATCAAACAATCACAACTTAAATCTCAGTTTTTAAAGATTGTAGAAACGTTAAAGGAAGACCCTTATTTTCCAAATCAGTCTTTTGAAAAGTTACAGCCCAAACATTTGGGACGTTATTCTAGAAGAATAAACCACCAACACAGGGTGGTTTATACAGTTGATGAAGATAGTAAAGAAGTTTTCATCACATCAGCATGGTCTCATTACGAGTAAATCTAAATACTTTCATTATGAGTTAAATATTAAAGTAGCATGTTTTTATTAACTAAAATCATGCTACTTTTTACTTTTATTAATAAATTTTAATATTTTCGTTCTTACACTTTGATTACTATATTCTTCTTTATTATCTTCCACTATCGATTCTATTAGTTGAGTATATAGTTTTCTAATATTATTTTCATTTGTTTGAGATATTTTTATACGTTGCGATTCAATAAATCCACCTTTATAAATCCCCAGTTTTTTAGCATTGTCTGAAACGCCACCAAACACATTTTTGCTGCGCAATGAATATTGTAATTGTTCTTTTCGTTCCCCAATCACACTTAGTTTATTTAATCTTTCTTGTGTGTCTCCAGGACGTTTAGGAACTAAATCAAAAACATTATTCAATTCTTTTATTTTCCTTCTTCGAATTAATAATTCTTTTTGAAAACCTAATACTTTCTTTTGTTCTGTGTCATTTAAATCAACCATTTCAACAATATGATAAACATCAGTCAATACTTTTTCATATATAGCTAGTTGCTTCTTACTAAAATCCTTTAAAAGTGTAAATAAGTCAACCGTTGCTAACGCTTTCATAAGGTTCTCAGATAAATCACTCTCGTTAAGGTTCAACAAATCAATATCTGATAGATTATCTATAGGTAAATCCCCTATATCCATTTTACTACTATAATGTTCATCCAAATTTCTTATCATATCTTCAAATCTTTCATTAACTTCCATGATGTTACCCTCCCTTCACATACAATATATTATTGCAAATTTCACTACCCCATTTTACTTTCAATCTTAAAGATAGAAATATACAATTTAATTGTAATTATATATTACAATAAACTTAGGGGGCTTTACATGAATATATCAACAAAATTAGTATATGAACGAAAAAGTCGTAAATTAACTAAAAATGAGTTAGCAAAAAAACTCAATAATACATTTAGAAAAAGCAACTATTCTAAAAATTTCATTACTAAGCTAGAAGAAGGTGTTATAGACTGGGATTTTAATACATTAGACGAAATATCCTATTTCTTTGGATTAACAATATCAGAGTTTCTAAATAAAGGATGGAACCTATATAATAAAGACGAACTAGATGATATTGCATATTATATAAAAAAACATTTCGATCAAGGGACTATTTCTTTAAAAACTACTAAGAATTTTTCTGACCTTATACATAATCATGATATTGTTGGAAAGAAAGATTGGATATCTTTGCCAAAATACGACATAGTTTTGCAAGAATACTATGACTATGCCAAACGAGATCACCAAGATGAATCTAACGATATAGTAATCCATAGAGCGGATAAATTGTTAGAGAAATTAGATATGTTTGCTTCATTTAATAAGCAGAACAATCCATTTCCTTTTCGTATAAGTTATGATAGTGCAGGACATACGAGTATTACAGATAAAAGAGAACCAATAGATTTCTTAGATTTACTTAAAAAAATAGAGTTAGCTTTATCTAAAATTAAAGAGGCCTATGAAGAAGTTCATCCCTACTTTATGGATGATAATATTGAAGGATTAAATAAATTAATATCCTATAGACAATCTCAAAATATAGATTATACAACTATCAATGAAGAATTAAATATTTCGCCCGAATTATTATTGTCTTGGGAAGATAATAAAAAATCTCCTAAAGTAAAAGATTTATTAAAAATATGTAATATGTTAGAAATTAAAATCGATTTATTATCTTCAAATTCATTAGAAACTGTAAATGATATTAATTCAAGGGCATTATCAGAGCAACTTCTTGTATTATCAAACACTTACGATTTAAATAATTTTAGAAATAATTACTTTTTCTCTGAAAGAAAAAGCAGCTTGTTACTACCAGAATCTCGTTATAGACAAATTTATCACCACCTTGAACATAAATTAACAAAAGAGATAGGAGCGAAAAAAGCATTTGCTACGATGGGTGACTTTCTTTATAAATGGTATGAATTCAATAAATTAAGGGAATTATTATTCTACCAGTTAGATGGAGAAACATTAAAAACAAATGCATTGTTGTATACTGAAGAAGAAATCGATATTTATTTAGGTAAAGATTTATATCCAGAAAGCCCTATAAGACTATTAACACAATTAGTTCTCCATAGAATAAAGAAAGAACATTCAACTAATTTCAGACAAATCACTAAAGAAAACAAATCCATAGACTTACTCTAATAATTATATAAAAATGTTTAACACAAAATCTCTTGTACATGGATACAAGAGATTTTGTGTTTTATGCTAAATTATTTGTTTTATAATACCCTATATATTGGTCTGTTTTATTTTGCTTGCTTATATATGCTGATAAACGGACAAATATAAGAAAATTAGTAACATACAATAATATTAAACCTATCATTATAATCCATATTAATAATAACCCATTTCCCAATACACCTAATAATATTATTAGAATTATATACATTACTGGTATAGTGAAAACTGATACAACCCATAATTTAGGGACCGCTTTCACAAATCGCTTTATCGGATGTTTATGTATATAGATGATTTCATAAAAACAACCTTTTATTTGTTTGTCGTAATATTTTTTAGAAAACTTCCTATAGTTACTCCATTTTTTAATATTAAGTTCAGATAAAAATGGTATTTCATTATTAACTTCAAAGCCTAAAGAATTGACAATATCATATCCTTTAGCCAATAATTCGTATTGATTTTGACCTTCTCTTTTCACAAGATAAAATTTATTTTTTAATAATGTTAAAGTTTTAAAGTACACAATCGGGATAAAAAGGGTCATCGTATTAACAACTATGAGTGCAACCGCAGTTACATTCACTATTCCTTTATTGGTTTTATAATGCTCATAAATTAAATATAATAGCCCGCTATTTATTGTAGCAATAAGTGAATAAATCAATAAAGAATTAATAAATAATGTCGTTGCTTCCTCAAAAACATCTGAATCCCTATCGTTTTTCAATTTATCGTACCCTTTTAAAATAACATTAAGCAATACTCCAGCAAGAATAGTTGCTAAAATCCCCTTTATCCCAACATCTACTACATAATCCAAATTCACAATTCTCTCCTTTCATAGTTCAACTACTATCCTTCTAAAAAAAAGTAGAAATAGCATCCCTAATCTCTTCTTTTAACTTTTCATCATTTTTATAGCCATTTAAATTGATATATTCCGCATCATTTTGTACATACTGTAAAAAAGCTTTAAAGGTATTCACATAACCCGCATAACGATAATATTGCTCTTCTAAGTTATCGAAATCTTCTCTTGTAACTTCATATTGGCCATAACCTGCCGTAAGTTGCTTTTTAAGATTTTGGTTCTCTTTTTCAAGTTCTTCAATTCTTTCATCTGCAGGATAAACAACCGTCGGTTTAATTCGATTACCTAAGGCAGTAAGTCGTGTATACGCAGTCGGGTTTAAGTCTCTGACTTCCGCAAGTTGTTTCACTTTATCGTATTCTTCCTCGGTTAAATTAATATTGATGGTTTTAGCTTTTTTATGATTTTGATCTGGCATTGATATCCCCTCCATAACTAAGTAAATACTCAAAAAATAGAACCTATTTTTATTGAGTATTTACTTAGCTATTATTCTAACATAGGAGGGGATATTTGGTGAGCAATTACTAAATATAAATACCATTTATAAATTGAGTAATTACTCATTATTTAACACGCACATTTTTGCGCGTTGCACTAAGCAAATACTCAATAGTATTTGCTATTTTTTCGCAGAAAAAATCCCAGGGGGTTTGGGGGATTTATCCACCAACAAGCGGGGTATCTAGGCACGAAGTGGCTAGCATCCCCATTGCTTGCCATACCTCTGAAACGATGTGAGGAAGTTGATATTATGTTATAATATCAACAACGGAACAACGTGTTCTTTCGTTAGAAAGCGAGGTGGGATTGTGAGCGAACGTAAAACAATGACTGAAGGTAACGAAGCTGTCGGGAAAAACCTAACCCCCGACCGCAAGGAACCGAAACAAATTAGTTTTCGAGTGAGCGAATCCGAATATTCAAAGTTAAAGTCATCGGCTGAAAATTTGAATATGAGTGTGCCTTCGTTTGTTAAAAACAAGGCACAAGGGGCTCGATTAGTGGCGCCCAAATTAGACAAAGTCACGCGCCAATCGATGGCCCAAGATTTGGGTAAGTTGGGCAGCAACTTAAACCAAATCGCGAAAGCTTTAAATACGTATGACGAGCGTGCAATCAATCAAGAGATGCGACAAGATATTGCCATGATGCGTAAGGAGTTGAATCACATATGGCAACAGCTAAAATAAGTTCAACTAAATCAACCGCAAGAGCGATCAACTATGCTGAAAAACGTGCTGAATCAAAGAGCGGCGTCTTATGTGATGTCGATTACGCCAAAGAAGCATTTAAAGCTTCTCGCGAACTTTACGGCAAAACAGACGGCAACCAGGGGCACGTCGTTATTCAATCTTTTAAACCAGGCGAAGTCACAACAGAACAATGTAATCAACTAGGCATAGAACTCGCTGAGAAAATCGCGCCTAATCATCAAGTTGCCGTTTATACCCATAATGATACAGATCATATACACAATCATATCGTGATTAATTCGGTAAACTTAGAAACTGGTAAAAAGTTCAATAATAACAAACAGGCACTCAAAGACCTCAGACAGGCAAATGATGATATCTGTCAGGTGCATAATTTATCCATTCCCAACGAACAAGCAGAAATACGTTACACACAAGCAGAGTTAGAAATAAGAAAAAAAGATCAAACTTCATGGAAAGACGAAATTAGAAAAGCGATTAATGCAAGTCATGCAACAAATTTAGATGAATTAGCCAATGATTTACAGGATCACAACATAGCCATTGAACGTGTCACAGACAAAACCATTACTTACAGACATCTAGCGGCAGATAAAAAAGTACGTGGCAGTAAATTAGGGGATCCATTCGACAAAGGGGGCTTAGAAATTGGATTTAGACGACAAAATCAACAAAGACAGCATGAGCAAGAGCGACAAGGAACTACTCGACAAGATGAATCAAATCGATCAAAAACTGGATCAGCTTGGGACAAATTCGCCCACGACACCGCAAAACTCCGAAGTGATCGACAAAGTGCTGAAGCAGCAAGATTGGCTCATGAAAAGACTCGAAGAGATCGAGAGCAGAGAGAACAAGAGAGAGCAAAGGAACAACGTGTTGCTAAAAAATCTCGAGGATTCGATCTCGAACTTTGATACAGCAACAGAAAAGACAGAAAAACGTTTCAAGAATGCAGCATTACATTATGTCGAACGTATCGACACAGACAATTTAGAACAAGATTTTCAACAAGCCTTAGATACTAAATTTAAGCAAGTAAATAATAAAGCAGATGAATTATTTAATTATTACGAGATAACCAATAAACAAGTACAAGAAAAAATGGACAAACACCAGAAAACAATCGACAACCGTTTAAACAATAATGATAAACTTATTCATACGTACAATAAAACGCTTAAACAAATGACAAATGGCATATTTGCTTTGTTTTTCGTCATTCTTATCGTATCTTTAACATCTTTACTTACCGGACCTGTAGGCCATTTATTACAGATAGACAATTTGTTTAATACAGTATCTCAACAAATTACACAAGGTGAATCTATATGGCGTTATTTATTCTATCTTGTTTATTTAATACCCTATGTTTTATTAAGTTTGATTTTATGCCTTTGTATTTGGTTTTTGAGAGTTTTTGACGATAAACTTAACTAAGTTCACATTAATTAAGAAACAAGTATTGTTAGATTATCAGTATTTGTTAAGTTACTAATTTGAAGGAGTATGTCAAATTTGGCTCTTTTTTCTACTTATTAATATAAAACAGTAAAAGGCCTTACTCTATATAGAGTAAGGCCTTTTATATACTTAAAAAACTTGTAACTGTTTCATAAAGCTTATGCCATCAGAGGAAACCCAATAGTCTTTGATTTTTTCATTTTCTATATAAAAAATATCTGTACCGGCAAAGCTTATTTTTGTACCTTCTTTTGCTTTTGCGCCTTCCATCTTCCCATTATAAATACCCGTAAAATGCCACCTAGCTGCAATATAATGGTTATCTATAACAGGCTCGAAAACTAAGGTCATTTTATAATCTTTAAAAAAACCCTTACTCGTGTTTATTAATTCTTTAAGCGCTATTGGCCCCCTTAATTCTTTTGAATTTTTTTCATCAATTCTTTCTTGATGTACAGTACAATTCTCATGGGCAATTTTGTCTACGATATCAACATCTTTATTCCATGCTTCTATCCAGAGGTTATAAATCTTTTTATTATTCATATTTACACTCCCCTAATTATTTACATAACAGTGTAATATTCCTCTAGCCTAATATTCAAATCATAACTTTTTGATAACTCAGTCATTTTTTATTTAGCATTTGACTTTTATTTTTCTAATTCATAATCATTGTTACGCTGTTGCGAAATGTTAAACTTATGTTTATTAACAATCGTTTTTTTAGATGGAATAGGAACAATATAACTTGAAAAAGGCAGTTTACTGATGCAATAAATAGACATTACAGAAAACCCTAATATAACTATATACAAAACAACAAAGGTTGATGGGTTATTTACAATATCAACATATGGTATCTGTCTGTAAACCATAATTAATAAGACGTGTATTAAATAAATCCCCATGGAGTAATTACCTATAACCGTTAAAACTTGGGTTAAAAATGTATAATTTTTAATGTGATTATAAAATATAATTAATAACGCAAGAAAACATGGTATATAAATGATATTAGCCATATTCGTTGAACCGTATAAGTGTGTAATATCAATTTTAATGATTAAATCGATAAATAGGATGATGCCAATGAGTTTGAAATAAATTTTATGTTTTAAAACGAACTCATTAATTTCTTTGTAGTACTTGGCATAACCAATACCAAGGAAAAAGAAAGACAGCCAATTCAAAATAAATGCTTTACTATTAACAAATGCGTTTAATGTTTCATTATGAAATGTCAACGTATCTTTACCATAGTGTAGCCAAACAGCGTTTATCACAGTCCCAATAACATAGGCAATGATTAGAGGCGCGCCTTTTTTTAATTTGTGAACAAATGGAAATAAGACGTAGAATTGAATCACGACTAAAATATAAATGGATTTCTGCAGTGCCAAGCAAATAATATTTGATGATGGGCGTGCCTGCTGGATAATATGTATTCGAAAAAAGCGATCTCAAAATAATATATAAAGTGGTCCAGAGTATATAAGGTATTAAAATTTTGGTAAATCTTGATTTAGCAAAGTATGATAAATCAAATTCTCGCTTTAATGTTGAGCTTGTAAGTAAAAATGCACTAATGACTGCAAAGATAGGTGTCCCTAGTCTCGATATTTGGTTAAAATAAGCTAAAATCGGATCAACGATAACACCATTGGCATTATATAATTGCGCCGTTAAATGGATACAAAGGACTAACATAGTTGCTATAGCTCTTATGATGGGAATCTCTTCATAATATTTCACAAAGGGCCGCCTCCTAAAATAGGTTCTAAAAACCTCAAACAATTTATTGATAATATCATAAATTATAAAAACAATATATAATCATCTTCGCTTTATTCAACACATCTATCTTTTAAATAACAAAAAGTCTCCCTTGCATTAGGAGACTTTCTGTTATTATATAGTTTTGAATTATTTCTATATAGTATCAAGACAAGAAAAACTCGTTTCTAAATTCCTTCGTTACCCCTTTAATAAATTGATATTGCGTTATTAGGCGGGGTTAACGGATTCATACTATCAATACGCTCAAAAAACATTATTCCATTTAAATGATCTATTTCATGCTGAGCTACAATTGAAACATGTCCTTTAAGCTTCAATATTTTTTCTTCTCCATATGCGTTTTGGTATTTAACAGTTATACGCTCATTTCTAGGCACTATTCCATAAATAGGTCTATCTACTGATAAACACCCTTCACCTTGTGGAAGGTAAATTTTATGAACAGACTCTCGTATAATTTTTGGGTTTATAAAAAAATATTCATGCTCTTCACCATGATCATCAACTAAATATATAACACACATCTTTTTATCTAACCCCAATTGATTAGCTGATAGACCTACTCCAGGTCTTAAGTTATACTTTTTACTTTTTTGCTCGTTTTGACTATTTTTTAAAAAAAGCATCATATTATTCAAAAGTGTAAAATCATTGTCACTTAATGGCATTTCTAAGGGCTTTGTCTTTTTATAAAGCATCTCGTTATCTTCTTTTACAATATCCTTCATAGTAATTATATGATTACTCTTATAAAGCTTTGTATTCAAATATATCATCAACTTTCTTCTTAAAAACTTTAGATATTTTAAATGCTAATTTCAACTCAGGGTCATACCTATTATTTTCAATAGCATTTATTGTCTGTCTACTAACATCACACTTCTTTGCCAAATAATCTTGACTAATAGCAAATTTCTTTCTAAATTCCTTTATTCTATTTTTCATACTTCAAACTCCTGATATGTAAAACTTATTTTACAGTTAAGGTAACACATTTCAATTCTTATTCCAATTGCTTTATTGACATTGATCATCGAAACCCTGAACAACGCACAATAAATATATTCTAATTTCATAAACAAAAATGAGCAAAACCAGAGCTTTTTTAAACACTGTTCAGTTAGACACGAACTCAAAAGTTAACATGTAAATTGGGCAACCATGAGGGGTTAAACACTATAGCTTCTTCAGAGGCAAAACCCATAAAAATTGTTTTCTGAATATTGAAAATATTATTTTTTCTGTTTAACTTTCACAAGAACATATTACATAAACTAAAAAACAATTTAAGTAAAAACGGAGTTGGAATTATGAAAAAGAAAATTATAAGTACTATTAGTGGCGCAATTTTATTATCTTCAGTTGCAATCGCTATTCCGGAAACACCAGCGAATCCTATAATTTCATCTCATCATGAAGCTCAAGCTGCAAGTAAAGGATTTAAATATTTCACTACAGTAAATGAGTCTACTGCTGCAAGTGATTTCGTAAATAAATCAATTGGATACGGAGCTGCTGGAGCTTTAGGATATGCAGCAACTGGAGGAGCAGGTGCAATAGTTGTAGGAACTGTCGGTGGACACTTATCTGCAAGTCTAAGTGGTATAAAAACTGTATATATTACAGATAAACAATACATTAATAAAGCAGGTCATAAATAAAGTAATAGTCCATGTATTTAATTAAATACATGGACTATTACTATTAATATCCCTAAAAACAAATAAAAATAAAAACCTATCCATAGACTTTTATTATCGATTTTAACTTTTTTATCTGAAAGTCTTCTTCTTTTTTGTTGAAACTTACCTACAGATAATTGAAATAACAAACATATAACAATAAATGCAACTATAAATAATACGCTTAATATTATAGTAGACACTTAAAAAACTCCTTTTAGTTTTAGTCTATTAAAAACTTCCACTTTATTCCAATACCTTTATTGGCTGACGATTATGCGCTCCTTAATAACCTTAAAGCTATCCGACCAATGCTGCTTTAAGTCTAATTTAGGGATTTCATCGGCAAATAGCTCTTCTCGTCATAATTGCGTGTTCTAATTATGACGTTTAGCATTCCAACCAACAAAAACATAAAAATTCAACTAAGATTTAAGTTACTAGTTTTTGCTAGTAACTTTTTTGTTTTATTAATCTTTAAATGCCTTTATTTTGGATTTTAAGGGGGTATTTTAAAGATTTAGTGATAACTCTAGTATTCAAAATCCTAAACACTCATACAAGCTCTTAAAAGACAAATATGAGCCGAATAAATATATGCTAATTTCACAAACAAAAATTTGAGCAAAATCAGTGACTAATTTTTTAGACACTGCCCAATTACATATAAATTTAAAATATAGCATGAAAATTCCTCAACTATAGCAGTTAAACGTTATAGTTCCATCAGGGGCAAAAAAGCATAATAAACGCTAAACTTTAAGCTAACGTTTATTACTTTGTTTTATAATTTGACCAAGTTTTGCAATAGCTATTAAAACTAAAACTGGTATAGATCCAAAGATAAATGCCATTAACATCCTATAGAACCACCTTAATTTCTTAAGTAATCGTTTTGTTTTTCAAAATTCCAAATTGCAGTTGACTTATTGATTAAAGATATTATATTTAGACATATTTTGACGGCGCATATTAAGTGCATGTATTTCTTCAAGTTCAGCTTTAATCGATTGCATCAAATAACCTTGCATAGCTTCAACGGTTTCAT
>ERZ1023497.396-NODE-396-length-11584-cov-160.809871_pt1 | contig 11584 bp, 10 predicted proteins | sample MGYA00380543_ERZ1023497 | MGnify/ENA primary metagenome ERZ1023497 (study PRJEB33173, sample SAMEA4830384) | metagenome | study: EMG produced TPA metagenomics assembly of the PRJEB25223 data set... | reverse complement strand
GGCGCCCCTGTTCCTTCTTAAGGTATTATTGATATATGGTTATGTTTATTTATGGGTGGAAGATTACTTTATCGTACTGTTTCTTTCTGTTTACTAAGTTATCAAATGTTTCTGGTCCTTTTGATAAAGGAAATACATCGGAGATAATGGGTTTTACATCAATTTCTCCTGTAGACATATAATGTAATGTAGCTGCCCATTCTTCTCCTGGGAATGGGGCGGATAAACCGTTCCATGAACCTATAACATTAAGCTCATTTCTTAATATCTTTTCGAAATGTTGACGATGAATCTCGATATCTGAATATGGAATACCTAATAGTAAGACTTCGCCACCTTTAGTTGGTAAGGTAAGTACTTGTCCTATCGTAAACGGTGATCCTGCTGATTCAACAGCAACATCAATTTTTTCAGGTATTGCAGCTATAGCTTCATCTAAGTCTGTTTCTTTAGAATTAAGCGTATAATCCGCGCCGAGTTCCTTAGCGATTTCTAATTTATGGTCATCAATATCTATTGCGATTATTTTAGCTGCTCCAAATATTTTCGACCATTGAATGGCCAGTAACCCGATGCTTCCACATCCCATGACCGCTACAGTAGCACCCGGTTTCATACGTGTTCTGTAAAATCCATGTGCAACGACTGCAGAAGGTTCGACCATTGCTGCAGTATCTAAATCTACATTGTCTGGTACTTTAAGTACATTGCTTGCTGGGAGTTTAACATATTCTGCAAAACAACCAGGTTCATATGATCCAATCACATATAAATTTTCACAACGTGAGTATTCGCCTTTTTCACAGTAATGGCATTGGTGGCATACGACAGCAGGGCATCCTGTTACAGCATCTCCGACATTTAACCCTGATACGTCACTACCAACTTCCTCAACAATTCCTGAAAATTCATGTCCGAACGTCATACCTTGTTTGTAAGGTCCAAGCTTTTTGTAGCGGGAGGTATCTGATCCACAGATACCCGTTGCTTTAACTTTAATAATGACATCATTCGGTGCATCTATCTTTGGTACAGCTGTTTCTTCAAATCTTAAATCTTCAATACCATATAAATTTAAGGCTTTCAAAAGTAATATCCTCCCCTCTATTTATATTATGAGGTTTGTTCAGAAGTAACTTTCTTCTTCTTGAAAAGTTTAGAACCGAAATAACTTAAGAAGACAGCACTATTACATACGAGTAAATTATCCATATAGAATTGCGTAATACCTCTCATTGGCCCAAGCATAAAATCTAACATGTGTTCAACCATAATCAACATTCTCCTTTTTTATCTTTTAAAAGATTATTTGTTTATTCGATAGGGCGAAGTAATACTTTAATACCTTCGCCGCCTTTAATGTGATTGTAACCTTCATCCCATTCAGTAATATCAAGCTCAGCAGTAACGAGTGCTTCTGCATTTACTTGTCCAGTACTCATGAGTTGTAATGATGGTTCCCAATCGGCAGGTTTCTGACTTCTACTACCAACAACTCTAATTTCTTTTTGAACGATTTTTTCTAAATCAAAAGGTATTTCGGGATCTTTAAAAATACCAACTTGAACATATAGACCTTTTTTGCGTAATAGATCAAGACCTTGTTTAGCAGCAGGTACAGCGCCTGAACATTCTAATACAACATCTGCACCGTATCCGTCTGTAATGTTATTAACATATTCTTTTAAGTCTGTATGTTGAATATTCACAACATGATCTAAATTTAATTCTTCTGCTTTTGCTAAACGCGCTTTATCGTTATCTAAACCAGTTATAACGACTTTGCCACCTTTACTTTTAACTACTTGTGTAACGAGTAAGCCAATTGGACCTGGTCCCATAACAACAACAGTATCACCTTGATTAATTTCAATTTTAGATACTGCGTGATGTGCACAAGCAAGTGGTTCAGTCATTGAAGCGGCTTTATATGAAACATTGTCAGGCAACTTGTGAACACTTGCTGCTCTTGCTACAAGATATTGTGTGAAGCCACCGTTTTGTTGCGTACCTAAACCTTTACGATGATTACATAAATTGTAGTCTCCAGATTGACAGTATTCACATTCACCACAAATATAATATGTTGTTTCAGACGTTACACGATCACCAATTTCGAATCCTTCAACTTTATCACCAAGCGCAACGATTTCTCCAGAAAATTCATGGCCAAGTGTTACAGGGAAGTTTACATTGTAATGACCTTCATAAGTGTGGACATCTGTACCACAAATACCGGCATAATGAACTTTTATTTTTATCTCATTTTCATTTGGTTCTGGAATTTCTTTATCTAAAATTTCTAAATTACCAAAACCAGGTGCTGTTTTTACTAATGCTTTCATTTAAAGTCATCCCCTTAATGTTAGTTGAACAATGCAAAGAACTTGAAGATAATATAGTTTAAGATGTTACCACCTTGGTCAAGACTTGAAATTTGTGAAGATCCTGATGGCATTTTCACATTAGTACCGTCAGCCATGCTTGTGAAGATAGGTGCTACATCTGTTGCGATGTATAGTGAAATTGCAATCATAATTGTACCTACGATAACTGAATGTATGATGTTACCGCGAGCTGCACCTACGATAAATGCGACGATAAATGGAATTGTTGCTAAGTCACCAAAAGGTAATACTTGGTTACCTGGTAAAATAACAGCTAATAATACAGTTACAGGTACTAAGATTAAAGCAGTTGAGATAACAGCTGGGTGACCTAATGCAACCGCAGCATCTAAACCGATATAAATTTCACGATCTCCAAAGCGTTTGTTTAACCATGTACGAGCTGATTCTGATACAGGCATTAAGCCTTCCATAAGAATCTTAACCATACGAGGCATTAAGACCATAACAGCAGCCATTGACATACCTAAGTTAATTACGTCACCAGCGTTGTAGCCAGCTAATAAACCGATTGCTAAACCAAGTACTAAACCAACAAATATAGATTCACCGAAAGCGCCGAAACGTTTTTGAATTGTATCTGGGTCAGCATTTAATTTGTTAATACCAGGCACTTTTTGAAGACCTTTAACAAGGAAGATGCCAGGTACATAAGAAATCGTACTACCAGTTGCAATAGATACACCTGGTAAATCATAGAATTTACTCATCATTGGTGCAGTCCAGTCAGCTACTTTTAAGCAGACGATTTGGAATAATGCAGCTGCAACTAATGATTGCCAAATGCTTCCTGAAACGGCATAAACCATTGCACCACAGAATGTATAGTGCCAGAAGTTCCAAATATCAACGTTCATTGTTTTAGTAGTTTTAGTTAATAACATAATGACATTAATCACAATACCTAAAGGAATAATAAATGCAGCGATAACTGATGCCCATGCAATTGATGATGTAGCAGGCCAACCTACATCGATTACATTTAAACTTACGCCTAAATTTTTAACCATTGCTTGTGCTGCTGGTCCTAAATTATTAACAAGTAAATCAATTACTAAGAAAATACCTACGAAGGCAACACCAATCGTTAAACCAGATCTAAATGCTGCGCCAACTTTCTGTCTGAAAAATAACCCTAATAAGAATATGACAATCGGTAAAATTACCGTTGCACCTAAATCAAGAAATGCTTGAATAAAATTTACAAAACCATTCATTCCCTACACCATCCTCTTTTTAGAAGAATGAGGATGAAATATGATTTATTCCAACCTCATGCTAGTTTTTAATTTTGAATTCGTTTAACTTTGTAAAGCGTCTAAAATTTCTTTCTTAGTATCTTCAACACCAATTCCTGTTAAGAAGTTACGTGCGTTAATAACTGGGAATTTGTATTCTTTTTGTGTCATTGCTGTTGTTACTAATAAATCAGCTGTATCAGCGTATGCACCAACTTCAGAGATTTTGATTTGTTTTAAATCTACTTTAATGTTGTGTTCTTTAGCCATTTCCTCAATTGCGTTGTTAACCACTGTTGACGTTGCGATTCCTGCTCCACATGCTACTAATACTTGTTTCATAATAATTTCCTCCTAATTTGAGTCGATGTGTACATCGAACTCTTCCTGTTAATTTTTTTATACTTCGCTTAATTCTTTATCTATTGCATCTACAATCGTTTGTTTATCTTGTGCATTGGCAATCAATTCAAGTAATTGATCGTTTTGGAAGATTCCCATCAGTTTTTGTAATAATGATAGTTGAGCATCTTCTTTATCCATTGCTAACATGAATATTAATTTCACATCTGTTGTTTCTTCAATTTCTCCCATAATGACAAATGGAACGGTTTCTTTTAGTACTGCAATACCTATTGATCTCGTCTGAACGTGTTGTATGTCGGTATGTGGGATTGCCACTGAGCAATATACAGTTGGTAAACCAGTTGCAAATGACTTTTCTCTTTCTATCACTGCGTCTTTGTAAGTATCTTTAACATAATTATTTTGATACATAACATCTGATAACTTACTCAACGCTTCAACATTCGTCTTAGCTTCTAAATTTAGAATGACGTTAGAAGCATCGATCTTTAAATCTTGCATATTATGCAACCCCTTTGACTTAATCTATTTTTGAAAAGTGTTGAATGATTTTATATACATCAATTTTTGAATCTGTTTGAATAATTTGTTGTATAGCTTCATCGTCTTGAGACATATCTCTCAGTTGTAGTAGTGGCCTTAAATGTTTGAACTTATCTGTAGCAGCGATTGCTACGAAGATATGAACCTTTAATCCAGTACTCAACTCGAGTGGCTCTTTAAGAATCAACATACTCATTGCAGTTCTATGAACGACTTGATCACCATCAGCATGAGGGATTGCGATATTTTGGTTAATAACCATATACGTATCATCAAATGCTGCATGCATCTTATCTATATAAAGCGGGTCGACATATTTCATTCTTACTAACGGATTAGCCGTTAATTGAATGGCTTCTTCAATATCAGCTACGCGCTCTACAAAATTGATATGATTGGTTGATAATAAATCTTGTAAGTTCAAAGTACTATTAATAGATAATGTTGATGCTTTAACTGATGAATATGCATACGTATCTTCAAATTGTGCTTTTACGATTTTGAAAAGCTCTGATTCATTATGAATTGTTGCATGTTCTCTTATAGCCGAAATCATTTTTTCGACTTGTATTTCTGTTTCCATCGTATTATTTAATTGACCGAATACATGTTGTCGTAGTTCATGTTTTTCTTGAGCAGTTAATATCGTTTTCGTGATATACAATTTTTTAGGTGTCATGATATGCATCGGTGAAAAGACGATATCAAAGTCTAACTCGTACTGATTGAAATCACGTAATGACAATGCATCAAGGAATATAAATTCAGGGAATACACTTCTCAACTCTTGTAACATGAGCTGAGAAATGGATGTACCTTGTGTACAAACAACGACTGCTTTTACTTTTTGTTCAATTTCTTCATCTTGCCTTCTTAAACTGCCACCAATCAGTATGGTTAAATAAGCAATTTCATTTTCGGGTAATGATTGCCCGAAGAACTTTTCTAAAGGTTTTGAAGATAATTTAACGAGATGAAAGAGTTCTTTATAATCTTCTTTTAAGGAATTTTCCAAACCTTCTACATCAGATAATTGATAACGGATTCTGTAAAAAGCAGGTTCCATATGAAGCATTAATTGGTTTATCAAAGAATCTCGATCTTTAAATTTAATAAAAGTAATTTTTTCAAATTGAACAATCATGTCAATAAGTGCTTTTTTGAGTTCTGGGATATGTTGAACATCACTGACATCTGACCACTGAACACTCGTTGACAACAACTGTAAAGTAATGAATAACTTTTCTTGTCTCGGAATATTTGGATAGTTCGATGTCAAAATTTCTGTTGCTTGATATTCTTTCGTATCCGATAAATCGTCATATCCTATAGAAAATGATGAAACAATTTTGTCATGCTTAATTCTTCGTAAAATTAAATAAAGTTTATAAGGTAATGTTTGTGTACTTTGATCAATGAATTTCCTGTCTAAATATTGTTCGATTTTAGTGATTTGTTTATTGATTAATTCAATTTTTTCATCAATAATACTTAAACTTTTGACGATATCAGACTGAGCAATATGCATTGTAAAGACTTTATCGATGAGCCTCATAAGAAGCCTTCGAATTTCAAATTCACTACCAGCTAAGTAATAACCATTTGTACGACTATATTTCAAATTAACTTCGTATGGTTGTAGAAGTTCTTTCAATTTCTTAATATCATTTAGAATCGTATTTTTACTAACTTCTAAATCGATTGAGAAGTGATTTAATGAAAGACCTTCTTTTTCACTAAACAACATCAATAAAATGAGGTGTGCACGTTGGTATGCGGTATATACCTGCTCATTCTCTTGATAGGTGGATTCAATTGGAACATTTAGAAAATCTTTAATGGTGTCATCAACGATAAAATAACCTTGGCTAGTTCGTTCGATTTCCGGATAATCATGTTCTTTAAACCAGTCATTTAACTTTTGAATCCTGTACCCAAGTTGTCTTCGTGAAATGTTAAACATTGATTCTAAGTCTTTGCCTTTTACTTTTGGATTTTTTATCATTTCTGAAATGATATTAAAGTTTTCTTTTTGTATTTTGAATACCTCCTTTGTTGTTAGTCATAATTTAACACAGGTCATCAAAGAGTTGTACAAGCTTTAATCACAAATGTTATTAACTTTTGTGTACACCTTTGTGATTGTACTGATATGACAACGTTTGTAAGACACAACGAATAATTTTAAATGCATGAATATTATTAAAATTGAATACATAGTAGATTTAACTTAAGTAAGAAAAGGGGTAATAAGGGGACAAGAACATAAAAAAGCAATCGCTCGATTAGCGATTGCTTTTAATTAATAATTATTCTTGAGATTCATCTGGTAAGTTTTCTTTCATTTTTTTATTAATTTTCTTCGCACGCTTGAAATAAATACCTTCAAAGTAGCTTGTTGTACCTAATTTATAGAATACAAGTGCAACAACTGCAATAACGATGAAATCATATGGGTAGTGGATCCAATTAAGTCCGTTAAATTCTTTACTTCCGATAAATGATAAGAAAGCAAGAATGATAAGGTATGCGATGATCCAAATACTACCACCGATTTGTTTTTTAGTATTTGTCCAATTTGTCTTATATTCATAGAAGAAGTAAATTGGTAAACCTAAAATGATAATAAATATAACTTGTGCTGTTGTTGGCCACATAGCCCAATATATTGCGAGTGATGCAACAACGAATGAAAATGGCGCCATAAAGCCGAGCATTTTCGCACGGAATGGCCTATGCATATTCGGAGCCATTTTTCTTAACGAAATAACAGTTGTTGGTCCAGTTAAATATGCAACAAGTGTTGCTGTAGAGATAACACTTGCTAATACTGCCCAATCTCTAAATAATGAAACCATGATCATACTGACAATAGCGTTAAATACAATTGCGACACGTGGAATATTGTATTTTTCGTTCATAGAACCTAAGAATTTAGGAATATGACCGTTTTTCTCCATTGCACGTAATACACGACCAGTAATCGCTACGAATGAAACACCTGTACCAAATGGTGATACAACGGCTTCTAAATATAATAGAATAGCTAACCAGTTTAATCCTAATATGATGGCTAAGTTAGCAAATGGTGAGTCGAAATTAATACCGCTCCAACCTCCACTTTCAGAAAGCATGTCTGCTGGCATAGATGTGATAAATGTACTTTGTAAAATAATATATAATGCAGCACTTAAAGAAAGTGAAATTAAGATACCTTTATAGATATTCTTTTCAGGATTTTGAATTTCAGATCCCATGTTAATAATTGTTTGGAATGCGTTAAATGAGAATATAATACCAGAAGCTGTAGTAGCAGCGAATATTGGTGCACTACCATATGGCATAAATTCTCCTATTGATGAACCATAGTTTCCTGTATCGAATCCAGAAATAATTAACATAATAATCGTTACAAGTGGCACACCTAATTTGAAGAATGATATTAAACTTGTAAATGATGTTAATAGTTTAACTGACCAATAATTTAATAATGAGAAAATAATAATGATAATAAATACTGCAAATAATCCAATATTACTAATTGAACCATCATGCATAAGTTGACTAGTAGGTTTAGCCCAATCCCATGGCCAAGAGCTGATGTATTGAACAGCTGATACAGCCTCGATAGGGATAATCGTTACTAATGATACCCAGTTAGCCCATGATGCTATGAAACCAAGCAGTGAACCATGTGTATACTGCGCGTAGTTACTCATACCACCAGATTGTGGGAACATTGTTCCAATTTCAATATAGTTATAAGCTATAGATCCTATAACAATAAAGCCTATTACCCAAGATATAATTGCGGCAGGACCTGCAATTGATGATGCTTCCCATGCCCCAAATAACCATCCAGAACCGATTAAAGAACCAAGTCCTAATAGTACGAGTTGGGTCAGGTTAATTTTTTTATTTTCGTTATGATTACTCATCCAATCTCCCATTCTAATTTTTAATCAATTTTTGTTTGTTTTTATTGTTAAAATTAAAGCACGGGACAATATTATACGCTTATAAAATTAATAGTCAAATTCCGTTGTAAATATCAAGCGTTTTCAAATGGCTGTATATACCAATTTTATGGAGATGAAAGATTTTTAGAGTTCCGGCAGTCTGACCGGCTATAAAGTAAATTAATTTGTATTTTTAAGTTGATTGTGACGCTACGTCATAAAATAGAATATAAGTATAAAATCTATTAATACGAGGAGTGGTTAGTATGCAAATGACTACAGGACAAGTAGCCAAGGTATGTCATGTAACAGTTCGTACAGTACAGTATTACGATAAGAAAGGAATTGTCAGTCCAAGTGAAACATCAGAAAATAATAGAAGATTATATACAGAAGTGGATTTGAATCAATTAAAGATTGTGTTGATTTTGAAAGATATGAATTTTTCTTTGAAAGAAATTAAAGCTTTGTTGAAATCAAATGAGTCTATCAACACACTCAATGTACTGTTAAGTGAAAAAATCATTGAGCTAGAGGAAAATATTCGAAACGAAAGTGACCAATTGAAACAAATTCAGTTTATTAAAAAGAATATAAGTGAAGAAAGCGAATATCCAGTATCTAATATCTTGAATTTAAAAAATAAATCTAAAAAGCATCAACTAATGAAAAAATTTAGAAGTAAATTTATGTTTGTATCTATGATTGTCGGTATTGGCCAATATACAAGCATTGCCATGGCGATAACAAAGAAAAAATGGAAGCCAGTTATCATCGTTTATCCGTTCGTACTATTGTATGCAGCATTTGCCGTAAAAAAATATTATGCTGTTGTAAGTTACTTATGTCCAAATTGCCAAAATGAATTTAAACCGATTTTCTCAGAATGGTTCAAATCTAATCATACTTATCAAACAAGAAAGCTATTATGTCCACATTGTAATGTAGAAAGTTTTTGTATCGAGACACATGAATAATAGTAGAATTCGATTAATAGAGTCGCGTAGTTAAAGAAGATTTGAGAGATAAGTATAGAAAAATGAGGAAGTTATGGCTTAAGTGATGAGTAAAGCCAAGAGTCGACCCAACTCACATATCTCATTGCTCTTATCACCGCCATCTAAACCATCCCCTCATTCTCCAGTGTAAAATTTCAAATTGACTAATCTTGAGTACGATGATAGGATTAATGAAAATAATAAAAGACTCTTATCAAGAGTGGCTGAGGGATGTGCCCTATGAAGCCCAGCAACCTTCTATTTGGAAAGGTGCTAATTCACATAAAGTTTGTCTAAACTTTTGAAGATGAGAGGAGGTTTATCTAACTTTCTCTAATTTTTTTAGGGAAAGTTTTTTATTTTTAATTTTATTTTGGAAAGAGACGTGTATACATATGAGCAAACTCGTAAAGTTCGTTAGTTTTATCAGTATTATTTTATTATTAGCTGCGTGTGGGAAATCTAGTGGAAGTGAAAATACAAAGATTACGGTAGCAGCATCTCCGGCTCCGCATGGCGATGTGGTTGAACATGCGAAGGAAAAAATGAAAGAAAAAGGTTATGACTTAGAAGTTAAAACAGTAAATGACTATAAAGTGCCAAACAAATTATTGGATAAAGGTGACGTCGATGCAAATCTATTTCAACATGTGCCTTACTTAAAAGCTGAAAAAGCAACACATGGATATAAAATTGAAGAGGTAGGAAAAGTTTTCACAACGCCAATGGGTGTTTATAGTAAAAAACATAAAGATTTGAAACACTTACCTGATGGCGCAACAATTTATGTGTCTAACAACCCAGCAGAAGAAGGAAGATTTTTATCATTCTTTGTTAATGAAGGATTGATCAAAATAGATCCAAAGGTGAAAATTGAAGATGCTAAATTTGATGATATTATAGAAAATAAAAAGAATTTGAACTTTAATAACAAACAAGGCGCAGAATTTTTACCTAAAACATATAACAGTGGTGAAGGTGATTTAGTGATTATGAATTCAAACTATGCAATTGATAATGGACTGAATCCAGTAAAAGATTCGATAGCAATTGAAGATAAGTCATCACCATTTGCGAATATATTAGCTGTAAAAGAAGGCCATAAAAATGATGAGAAATTCCAAGAACTTCTGAAAGTACTTCAGTCTAAAGAAATGAAGAAATATATTAAAGATGAATATGGTGATAATGTTATCCCATATGATAAAGAATAATACATGAGCCCGGGCATATGTCTGGGTTTTAATTTTATATACTTGTGTATTTATTCACAATGAAATATTATTATAAATCTTTAAAGTTTATGTTGTAAGCGTTTCCTGTTTGTGCTATATTCAACTTATTAATAAATAGAGTCATCATATGACCACATGAATTTGAAGGGAAATTAATTAAGAAAGTTGGATATTTATGAAAGAAAAAAGAACTAATATAAGATGGTTTTTTGCAATTGCATTCTTTATTATAGGAATTATCGCATATATGGATCGTTCAAACATATCTATTATCGCCGGACCTATGATGGAAGATTTAAATATGAGTAAAGCTCAATTCGGGCTATTAGCATCATTCTTCTCACTTGGTTATGCTTTAATGCAAGTACCTTCAGGAATATTAGCTGAAAAGTTTGGTCCTAAGAAAATGTTAACAATCGCATTATTATGGTGGAGTGCTTTCACAATTCTTACAGGTATTGTGAAAAACCATGGCTTACTATACTTTGTACGTTTCTTATTTGGTGTAGGTGAAGCGCCTATGTACCCATCAAATGCTGTATTTAATAGTTACTGGTTTAATAAGAATGAAAAAGGTCGTGCATCTTCTGCATTATTAGCAGGTTCATACTTCGGTCCAGTAATTGCACCAATCGTAACAATCGCGATTATGAACGCGTTTGGTTGGCAAGCAGTATTTTATATTTTCGGTTTAGTTGGCATATTAATTGCAATTTTATGGGTGATTATCGCTAAAGATTTACCAGAGCAACATAAAATGGTTAATGAAGCAGAAAAAAGATTTATTATGGAAACACGTGACGTTGTAGATACAGGTAAAACAACTGCACCTTGGAA
>ERZ1023497.395-NODE-395-length-11610-cov-79.240588_pt1 | contig 11610 bp, 10 predicted proteins | sample MGYA00380543_ERZ1023497 | MGnify/ENA primary metagenome ERZ1023497 (study PRJEB33173, sample SAMEA4830384) | metagenome | study: EMG produced TPA metagenomics assembly of the PRJEB25223 data set... | reverse complement strand
TTGAGCTTTATCATTTATCAAGAAAAGTTATTCTAAATTAGCAGGTAAAGTCACAGTTGCGCTAATTTCAACAACTCACTTTGTATGATTAGGGTGTACCCTAAACAATCACTAATTGACTATAAGAACAGGAAATTTAAATTTCTATACGATAAACTAAAACTTTCAAGCGAAGAAATTGAAAAAAAAAACAGGCGTCAGTACTTCTAATGATAGGATTAAAAATCAATTTGTAGATACATCATAATAAAATCTAAATTTCAATGCTGCATCTTTTAATGATCCTTTAGCATAGTAACCATCTTTCGTTTTACCTACACAATCAATAAGAGGGTTTGAAAGTAGTGATAACATATCTTTTACTTCTTTCATTGTTATAGGTGTATCCACAATTTTGTTTTCTTGTTTTATAATAAAATAAATAACATCAGAAGATATAATGCCACCTGAATAGTCATCATTACTGTTATCAGTTAAAATTTTGATGATTGATTTAAATAAATCTTTTTGTCTATCCATAATATTATATTGCTTATCTAAAACTTCTAATTTAACAATTCCTCTTTGTTGGAACAGTGGCAAATATTCTACTGCCTGTAATGGGAATTTTTGATGATTCTTTAACAATATTTCTAAAGTATCTACATCAATTAAAGCGATACCGTTATTTTCTGCTCTTTTAATCAGTCTCGAACCTACAAATGATTTACCTACTACTAATATGTAATTAGCTTTATGCTTCTCTTTATGTTCTTTCAACGTTTCAATATCAATTAAACCTTCAGTTACTTTTCCATCCTTATTAGTTTTAGCATCTATATTAACTCTATAGGTAAATTTAGGTGCTGTCGGCGCTGTTAATAAAATGTCTGTAGTTCCCGACTTAGCTAATAATTCACTAACAAAACCAAGTTCTTCAAAGTATTTTTGTAAGACTTTTTCAAATTTTGTAGGATCACTAGAATCGATTGAACTTGATCTTAAATCATATAGTAAATCATAAATATCGCTATTTTTTAAATTCTTATCTCTATCATTAACATTATTAGCATTTTCTTCAATCATATTATTATAATAATAATCTAACTTACCACATAGAAGTCTACCTCTTTGAGTTAATCTAAATGTTTTACCAGTATCTTCAATGATTAAAGAAGCATTTTTAAAATAGTTAATTCTCTTTCTTATTTGGTCAATAGACTCGTTAGGCATATTAAACTTAGTTTTTCCTACTGTTGCTAATTCTTTTACAGTCATGTTTTTATCTCTTATAACAAACAGCATTTCAAAAATATAGTTATAATATTTATGTAAAATGAATACTATATCTAAATCTATATTTTCAGATTTTAGCAATTCAATTCCTAATTTAGATGTCTTATAAGTCTTTTCACCAGTTCTTTCTAAAATATTCAAATGAGTTAAAAAAGTTGTAAATTGTCCGTTGGAATTTTCACTTATATCATACGTTTGTTTTAAGTAATTATAAATACTATTAAAATCTGCATAATTACTGGATAAATCTAAAATATCATCTATGGTATTTGCTATATTTTCTACTCCACCAGGAACATAACCTATGTTATTTTTTCGTTCTTTATAACTAGACCACTCATACTGATATGTGTTTTCTAGATAGTTAGGTATAATAATTTCATTTTCTTCTTCTGTTTGATCGTATGTGAATCGTAAAATTTCTGAATTCTCAACAGGTGGATGCTCTTTCAAAAAATCTTTGCCACTTTCTGTAAGAACATAACTTTGTTCATAACTAATATGTTCTACCATCCCTAAATCCATAAACCAGTGCAATCTATCATACACTTGACTATTGTCTTTCCATGTCATATTATACGTTTTCTTCGCATCTTCTAATACGTTTTTTATTTTCTTAGGTGTTTGTATAAACTTCAACATCTCAGATATATATTTTACTTTTGCATTGAGAAGTTCAGGTATTATTTCTCCAATGTTTTCATCATTCCATCCAGTCAATTCTTCACTTATATACCACTTGCTATTTTTTTGCTCCACTATACCTATTGGTCTTAATCTAATACAATAATAATTCAACGTATTTGAACTTTTACTACCTTCAAAATCCAGAATATGATTGTTTTCTTTCCCACTTTCTATTGCTTTAAGAATTTTAATTAAGGAAGTCACATATCCCCTACTATTTTGACTTCTTGGTATTCTTGGCATAGCTTGAACTTTACTGTTCCATTGCCTTAATTTAATATTCAGTATAACCACTCCATTAATCATAATTATCTTAAATATACCAAATTTAAGATTTTGTTCCACTTAAATATGGGTTGTATTTACATATTTTGCATTCCTCTACATTATGATGTTATAATGCACTTAACAAGGAATCCAACATGGATACACCAATCCCCTCACTATTACGAGTAGTGAGGGGATTTTTGTAGGTGTGGCGTGGCTATTGTCGCCTATTTTTCATTACGTTTACGCAGCCAATGCGTAAATAACGCAATGATACAACCACTGATGACTGTGGTCGTGATGTGAACAAGGATTTCCAACATAGATAACACCTCCTCTCTACGTCGGCTTGACGCCTGAGAGATAGGCGACTCCACTATTATATCATCTGTATCTTTTGAAGCATATCCACTTCCGATAAGTTAAATTATGTCATTCAAATCTTAAATGGGTGTATTTACTTAGATTGAAATAATACAATTTCTACTTTTCTTTCTGTGTATACATTATACATATGGAAGTTATACATGTGGAAGTTATATATGTATAATGTATACACATATATCATATTTGGTATTCGTATAATATCATGCTAGTATAATAAATATATATAAAAGGACAACATGCGCTAACATGTTGCCCTAATGAGGCTGTTAAAAAACAAAAATAACCTTTTCGAACCTGTCAAAGTTGGAAGGTTATTTTTTTGGTTATTGCTAATTAATACTAAACCAATGCTCGTCAAAACCATCATAAGCATTTCATAATCAGACATGCTACACCTTTCTAGCAATAAAAGAGGTAACTACAATTCCATTTAAAACTCGCTACTAAAAATTCTTCAAATGTTACTCGGTTGCTAATCTAACTTCAACTTTTTTTCTTTTTTTCATATAATAATCTATTTTTTCCAAACCAAGATTGATATAAAAATATTATTATGACTACAAAATAAACTAAAATAGTTATCGGAAACATAGACATAACTACCCTAAACAGTACTACTGTTTCTCCTAAATTAACAGTCCAAATATCCACTACCATTTCAAAACAGCCCCATACCCCAAACATAGAAACTATTACTATAATTAAAAACAACAACCATCGAAACCATATAGGGAATACCTTAGTTTCTTCTATAGTTGCTCGATTGATGTTAAATATTGATTTGACTTTTGGAATAAATGTGACTCGTCCTTCTCTTTGTTTAATTAAATCCACATCTTCTTCATATTCTTTTTCGTTATCTTTATATATTAACGCATCTTCATCTTTTGATTTAATTCGGTTCAATACTACATATAATACTTTTTCTCCTTTTGTATGTTCTAATTCTACCTCATAATACCTCTTGTTTTTTGTCCAAAGAGGCATTAAGAAAAAAGCATACACCATAGAAAAAATTGTTAATAATAAAATCAATTGATATATTTCACTTTTGGATTTAATTAAATCTTCTGTTTTAGTGTTTATAAACAAATCGCTAAGCCCTAATAATATAAATAAATCTATCAATAAAACAGCAAGTATAAATCGAAAGATATTATTAAATACACGTGTCCATTTTTCTTTATTTTGATTCATCACCATTTCTCTTCCTTTAAATTGGCTAAGTATAACAACCAACAATGGAATACCTATACTAATGGTTTGTAAAATAATCTTACTGATTTCTAGTTGCTCTTTAATATTCATTTTTTCAAAGTCCTTTATTTTTATTTATTTGAGAGATTAATAATAGCATCTCTAATCTCTTCTTTTAATTGCTCATCTCTTTTATATCCACTGAAATTAATATATTCAGCGTCATCATTTACATACTGTAAAAAACGTTTAAACGTATCCAAGTATTTGGCAACTTCAGAATATTCCTCTTCTATATTTTCATAGTCTTCTTTCAACACTTCATCTTTGTTATGATCTACTTTAAATTGCATTTTAAGAGCTTCATTTTCTTTTTCAAGCTCATTAATTCGTTCATCTACTGGATAAACAGCTGTCGGCTTAATACGATTCCCTAATGCCACAAGCCTCGTATAAGCTGTTGGATTTAAGTTTCTATCTTCTGCTAATACTTTCACTTTTTCATATTCTTCTTCAGTTAAATTAATATTAATTGTTTTAGCTTTTTTATGATTCTTGCTCACCATTCATACCACTCCTGAAATTAGTAATTACTTAGTAAAAACCATATTTTTATACTAAGTAATTGATTAGTAATCACTCTATCATAAATAACTAAGCAATTACTAATACCTTATATAAGAAAATCATTGATTATAAACAATGATTTAAGGACTCCTTTCGGGAGTCTATAAGGAGTCCTTAGACTCCCCATTCTTCTATCCCTTGTGGCGCAAGGAATAGAAGGATCATTGATTTTACATCGAAATGCCATGTAATATTACACTCAAGTCAAGTTTTATAAATATATAAAATTGCTAAAATTACTGCTATGAAAGTATTTATAACAAATGAAACATTCATTTTGAACCCCAGCTATGCTGGGTGCCATCGTGATGGCATTGTTCACCCTTATCCTGTTGTCCGGGACTCCTCCGCGACTCCTTTGGTTAAAGTCTTAGTCAACATAAATTCATTTTCAACGCTCTAAAAACTTAATTTACTCTGTTTCATCAAATGTGTGTTAAACTTCATTTTTCATCATTACAGACTCCACTAAAAAACTTCCAATAAAAAATGACCTACTGCATTAATTCTTAATACATGTAGGTCACTTTTTACTCACATTATTTATTTAAAACTAGTAGTGAAAATTTAAATTTTTACTTGTTCTTTAATCTGTTGTTTTTTTAGATATTAATAATTCTTTATTAATATCTAATTGGTATTTTTGTTGCTCTTTTAAGATTGTCATTAAATCTTCAATGAAGTTATCTTTCTTACAAACCTCTTTTTTAAGATATTCGTTATCTTTTTTTATTTCCTCGATTCTTTTCATTAATAAATCTTTTTCTATATTTAAATCGTTAGCTTCTTTCTCTTTACCTACTAAATCTCTACTTGATTTTTTAAATAGCTTCTCTCTTATAAAGTTCTCTACATCCTTATCAATTTTATAAACATTTTTTTCTTTGGTTATTGATAAGTTCTGAGGGAGATCCTGTAAATAGTTCCATATTGTCGTTTTTGATACTTTTAATTCTTTTGATAATTCTTTTATTTGCTTCATTGTGAAAAATCTCCTTTTTTGATTTTTCACTACTTGTGTTTTGTTTCTACCACCTAGTAAGATTTTAACAATTATTAAATAAAAAATCCTATAAATAGTTTTGAAAGACATAAAAAGAATGTTTTTTCTATATAGTATCAAGACAAGAAGAAACTCGTTTTCAACTCGTTTCTAAAAACTTAAATATCTAGAATCAATTATTAACTGCGACCCAAATTTCACTATAAGCATTACCTCTATCTGAATCTTTAAATTTAGTAAAAGAAAACATTGGTACATTAGCTAATTTATATTCTGTTTCTGGCAACCATTCAGAATAAATTTTAGCGTATGTGTTTTGTAAAACTTTTGGAAATTCACCTTCGTTTTCAAAGACTATCCATTTACTTTTATCAATATTTATAACATCAAGTTGATCACTTATATTATTTTCTGTCGTTATAACACCAATCATATGAGTTAAATAACCCTCTTCTTTAATAAAATTCTCATCAGCATCATATGAAACATTTACAATTTCTTTAGGTTCAATGTTTTGTAAATTATTCATTTCTTCTTTTTGTATATTAGTAATACTATTTGCTAGTTCTTCAATTTCATTGTTAACACCCTCGTATTGCATACGAACACGTTTTTTTACGCCTACTATATTAATTTTTGGCAAATCTACAATTCTAGTTTTCATGCCTATTCCTCCTTTAACATTAATAGCAAATGAAAATTTCGGATACGAAATTAAAACTTGTTCTTCATATATTTGAGATGGTAAATACCCACTCCAATCTTTAAAAGACTTTGTAAAACCATCAATTGAATATCCATATTTTATAGCTACACTCGTTACTGATTCTTTATTTAATAAATCTTTGTTAGCAAAATACAATTTTCTTTTTTTTATATACTCAGATAAACCGATACCAGTAAGAAATATAAACAAATTTCTATAATGCTGCTCAGGTAAACCAACAAAACTCGCTATATCATATAAATTTAAATCGTTTGTTAAATTCTGATCTATATAATCTATAGAATTATTTAAATTTTTTAATATCATATCCATCACCTTTCAATCCTATAGTAATCAATAATCAAAGAACTAACTCGATAATTTATATATAACAATTATCGAATAAAAAATAATTGCACTGAAAAACGTAACCACATAAAATATACAAACTCCTTTTTAGCAAACTTTATCACAAGAACTATTTAAATTTTAAATGCCTTTATTTTGAATTTTAAGGGGGTATTTTAAAGAATTAGGGGTAAATCATATAGTTTTATATCTAAAAACGTATATAAGCTCTTAAAACGGAAATATGAGCCAAATAAATATATGCTATTTCCAAAAGCAAAAATTTGAGCAAATCCAGTGTCGATTTTTTATAACACTGCCCATTTACATGCAAATTTAAAAATTGGCATAAAAACTGGTCAACCATGCCGGTTGAACGTTATAGTTCCCGCAGGGGCAAAAAAGCATAAAAAAAACGCTAGCTTTTAAGCTAACGTTTCAAGTCATTTAAGTAATAATTTTGTTTTTCAAAATGCCAAATCGCAGTAATTGAATGTGCTTTTTCTTCTTCGTCTGTTGTTTTATCTTCGTCACTTGTATTAATCAAATTACCATCTTTGGCATCGTCTAAATTTAAAATTTTATGTTTTTGTTTAAGCAATCCATCATAACTCAACATACGTTTTCGGTATAAATCTTTTTCCAAATCGTTCACGATTTTTTGATTTCTTTCGTCATCATCAGTTAAAAAATCAGATGACTTAACCGAATATTTAGAGGTTTCTTTGATTGCTATAAGATTATCTAAATTATTGGTTAAAGATATTATGTTGTTTCATGTTTTGACGACGCATATTAAGTGCGTGTATTTCTTCAAGTTCAGCTTTAATCGATTGCATTAAATATCCTTGCATAGCTTCAACGGTTTCATTCTTTTGTAGCAGCATCGCTTTAAATCGTTTTAATACACTCACAAGTTCGAACTCCACGTCTTCTAAACGGTAATATGTATTATGCGCATTATTAAATGATTTTTTTCCTTTAAGTAAAACACTTTTAATAATATGAATTTCTCTAATTTCAAAATTACTTAAATAGTCTTGAATTTGTTGTGGCAATTCTTCAAGTACTTGGAACTTAAGCGCATCATTATTAAATTCGGTTTGTTGGTGATTTGTATGATCCGAATGCTTAGGGTTTTTTAAATTGTTGTATGTATCATTCATATCATGCGTATCATTATTCTCAGTCTCTATATAATCAGTATTACTTAAGTCAGTATCATTAGGGTCTAAGTTTTGGGATTCTGGAGTCCCATCATTTGGGATTCTGGAGTCCCATTGTTTGGGATTCTGGAGTCCCATTATTTGGGAGTCCTTGATATCACTCGATTCGTCATCGTTCGAAGTACTATTTTGTATTTCTTTTTCAATAGTTATATTCGTTTCTATTTCATGAAGATATAGTTTGTTCGGTCGATTAAACCCGGTTTTAACTTGTTCCAGTAAACCAACCTCTTGTAACTCTTTTTTTATTTTAGTTATTGTATTTTTACTTTTATCTAACACTTCTTGAAGATTTTCATTAGTAAAAATAAAGTATATATCTCCATTTTGATCTATCCAATTATTTTTAATAGATAAACTAACTCTATCATTAAGAATTGCATAGGTAACTTTAGCACTATCACTTAGCTTTTTATATTTTTCGTTGATAAATAAAACTTTATGTAGCATATAGAAATTTTGATTGGCTTGATTTTTTATATTTTTTCTAGGCATAATAAAAACCCCTTTCCTATTAAAGTTTTGGATAGAGGTAATAAAACATTACAAGAACACATAAATTTTCTGCTTGCACTTTGATGATATAGTTGTATATAATACAGATATCAAAAGATTTATAGACGTGCTGCAACGTTTTATCACCAAACCCCGACTATTACCAGTAGTTGGGGTTTTGTCATGTTAAGGTTATTATATCACTTTGAACAACCTTATAAAAGGGAAAATGCAGGCTTATCAAAGGTTCATAAAGGGTTTATAAACCTTTGATAAAAACCATCAACCCTTTATGAACATTTGATGAAACGATTGACGGGAACCGTTTTTTAATATTGTAATTACTTTATTACCAAGCTTTATGAGTTTATACTGTTTTATAAAGGGTTGATAAACATTTTATAAAAGGGTTGATGATATGAGAAGCGTGAAAGCTTTGAGTGAAGAATTAGAAGTTAGTAAGCAAACAATTTTTAATAATATTAAAAGATTGAATATAGAAACAATAAAACAGGAAAACACTTCGTTTATTAAAGAAGATAGCGACATAGAAAAAATAGTTCAAAGAGTAAATAAAAATAAGAAGAAATATGGATTTGAAAATGTTGCTGAAAGTAAACAAAAAAAAGACCCAGATAATATTGACGTTGAATCTAAAACTGATGCTCAAATAGTGGAGATTCTTAAAAACCAGATTGATACTTTGAATAATCAAATTGAAAAGCAAGAAAGTCGTCATGAAACAACAATTGAATTTTACAGAAAAGAGTTGCAAGAAAGGTCGAAATTGCTTGAAAATCAACAAGTATTAGCATTAGAAAGTAATAAAAAGATTAAAAAATTAGAAGATCAATTAGAGGAAGAAAGACGACTTAATTATTCTTTTGATACGTCTGTTAATGAGAGACAAAATGTTAATGTACAAGAAGCAACATTTACTGGAGAGTCTAAATATACTGATCAACAACAAGAATGGGAACAGCCTACAGAGGTGCAGCATAAAGATATACCTGAAGAGAAAGAGAATGAAAACCTCAATGAAGAACCATCCACAATAGACGATAAACAATTCGAAGAAATAGATAATGAATACGAAGATAAGGAAGAAAAACCAACTAAAAAAGGTTTCTGGAGTCGGTTGTTTGGTAATTAACACAATAAAAAGCGCTACAAGCTCATGAACTTGTAGTGCTTTTTTATGCTAGAACTTCTGATAATCATCGGTTATGTTAATTTAAATAATAAATCATGTATTATGATTTATTATTTATTACAATTTTCCCTCTAGAATGACCATTTTCACTTAATTTATGAGCTTCTCGAACAAAAGATAGTGGGAAAATAGCTTCAAAGTAAGCTTTGACAACACCATATCCATATAAATTAACAACTTCTATTAAATCTTAATGGAAGGTTTCGATTTAGATGGCGTAACTGAGTTATTAGAACATGAAGGGATCATTGATAGTAATCAGTTTGCACCTTCAGTTATGGTAGCTTTTGGTTATAGAAAAGAGAATCCTACAAAACCTAAAACGCGTCAACCACAAGAAGATGTAATTGAATGGATAAATTAAGCATAGTTTTGTAAAAAAAGGGTAAACAATAAATATACAAAACGGATCATTGAATGAAGTGAATTTAACATTACTTTATAGAGAGTTACGTTATGATTTATAAACAAAGAAAGAGGGATGAAAACGTATGGCAAAAGTAAATGTTAGAGATTTTTTAGATGAACAATATGATTTATTTATAAATGGTGAATTCCAACCAAGTGAAAGTGGAGAAACACTTACGGTAACTAACCCAGCAAATGGTGAAGAATTAGCTAAAGTTGCTAAAGCAAATGAAAAAGATGTTGATAAAGCAGTACAATCAGCACATGATGCATTTGATAGCTGGAGTAAAATTTCTAAAGCAGAACGTGCAGATTATTTATTAGAAATTAGTCGTCGTATTGAAGAAAATAAGGAACACTTAGCAACAGTTGAATCACTTCAAAATGGTAAACCTTATCGTGAAACTTCAACTGCCGATATTCCTCAAGTAGCTGAACAATTTAAATATTTTGCAGGAGTATTAACGACTGATGAAGGTTCGGTTAATCAAATAGATAATAACACTATGAGTTTAGTTGTAAATGAACCTGTGGGAGTAGTAGGTGCAGTAGTAGCATGGAACTTCCCAATCTTACTTGCATCTTGGAAATTAGGTCCAGCATTAGCAGCGGGTAATACAGTGGTGATTCAACCTTCTTCTTCTACACCATTAAGCTTAATTGAATTAGCTAAAATTCTTCAAGATGTGTTACCTAAAGGTGTAGTCAACGTTATTACTGGTAAAGGTTCAGAATCAGGTGATGCGATTTTCAAACATGAAGGTGTAAATAAATTATCATTCACTGGTTCAACAGATGTAGGCTATGGTGTTGCTAAAGCAGGTGCTGAACGTATTGTGCCAACTACATTAGAACTTGGCGGTAAAAGTGCTAATATTATCTTTGATGATGCAAATTTAGATCAAGTCATTGAAGGCGTTCAATTAGGTATTCTATTCAACCAAGGTGAGGTATGTAGTGCCGGTTCACGTTTATTAGTACAATCATCTTTATATGATAAATTATTACCAAAATTAAAAGAAGCGTTCGAAAATATTAAAGTAGGTGACCCATTCGCTGAAGATACAAAAATGGGTGCACAAACTGGCTCAGAACAAATTGAAAAAATTGAAAGTTATATTAAATTAGCAGAAGAAGATGACAAAGCAAATATCTTAACGGGTGGACACCGTATTACTGATAATGGTTTAGATAAAGGCTACTTCTTCGAACCAACAATCATTGAACTTTCAGATAATAGTCATAAATTAGCACAAGAAGAGATTTTTGGACCTGTTCTTGTTGTTGAAAAATTCGAAGATGAAGAAGAAGCAATTAACATTGCTAATGATTCAGAATATGGTTTAGCTGGTGGTGTCTTCACTACAAACTTACTTCGTGCATTAAATGTTGCAAAAGCAATTCGTACTGGACGTATTTGGGTTAATACGTATAATCAAATTCCATCTGGTGCACCATTTGGTGGTTATAAAAAATCTGGTATCGGCCGTGAAGTTTATAAAGATGCAATTAAAAACTATCAACAAGTTAAAAACATCTTTATTGATACAAGTAATGAAACAAAAGGCTTATACTAATTAAAATATAATTAAATAGTTTAATAAATGTTTTGAAATGTCGACAAAGGTGTATACTTTGTCGGCATTTTTTTATGAAGTATGATTAAGAAATAGAAAAGTATGACGGATTTTATTTTGAAGTTGTATAGTCTTTTCGAGGTTCTGTTGCAAAGTTGAATTTATAGTATAATTTTAACAAAAAGGAGTCTTCT
>ERZ1023497.391-NODE-391-length-11801-cov-131.409416_pt1 | contig 11801 bp, 15 predicted proteins | sample MGYA00380543_ERZ1023497 | MGnify/ENA primary metagenome ERZ1023497 (study PRJEB33173, sample SAMEA4830384) | metagenome | study: EMG produced TPA metagenomics assembly of the PRJEB25223 data set... | reverse complement strand
ATTTAAGACTAACCTTCCTTATAAAAGTTGTCTAGTTAAGTGTAGCCGATCCAGATGTTGATAAAGAAAATCGAAGTATTGAAGTATGGGGACCGTATTATAATGATGAAACTTCTTTAGAAGAGATAGATAATGTTTGGAGATATATACTAGATTCTAACTTTAATAGATATAAAGTTTTGTTTTTTATTAATAAAGAAAATAAAATAGCAATAGACTTTGTAGATCATTATTTAAAATGTGATAAGCAAGGCGAACATGTAGATTTGGTTTATAAATTAAAGGAGAAGATAGAAAAGCATGAAAGTATTAAAAATGTTAAAGTTATGGAAAAGGAATATAGTGAAAACATTGTAACAATCCATAACAATTTATTTAATGGTAGTTATTATAATGGCGAAAATTTATTTTTAAATTTAAAAAAAGAAGGGGCGAAATTATATATATTAGAACATGATTGTTTTGGGGAAATAGGATACTTGTATTGTGAAAAATCTGATGAAGATCAAGAGGTATATATTGATTATATTGGTATTGACTTAAAGTATCAAGGCAGATATTATAGTGAAGTGTTAATATATCACTTATTAAAATCTGTTGATAGAAATAAATATAAATATATCAGAACATGTGTGAATAGTTCGAATAATAGAGCTTTAAATATGTTTGGAAAGGTTAATTTTGATATTGAGTATACAAATCTTTTATATACACTCAAAATTTGATTATCTTTTTAAGAATATGTTTTCAAATTTTACTCGTCATGACACACCTATCCTTCTTCAAAATATTCTTCGGAGGCACAAAGGTTTGCTATGGACCTGCATGCGAAATTATAGAGCGACCAAGTATCAATGACTTAAGCAGTTTATTAGGCTTTCACTCAAACGAGCTAACAACAAACTGGTGGACATTTTATGCACCATTAGTTGGCATATTATATATATTCATTATTATTAATTTATTGTCTAATCTATTAAAAGTAATACAAAGATAAGAAAAGCAGAGCAAATATAATTAACCTCCCCCAAATCCTGAGCACCTTAACGAGTGTTCGGGATATTTTAATGTAAAAAGGAAGCGGAAATGGACGCACCAGACAAACCGAAGCCCTATGCAAGCACCTCACCCTATCCAAGCGCAGAAACTGATTGGTATGTCAACAAAAACTTATGAATTCTGTCTAAGTTTTTGTTGACATACCAATAGTAACAAAACTCGGTCAAAGTGTAACTAAGGGCGCCTTTAGTAACAAAACTCAGCAGAAGTGTAACTAAGGAGGCCGTTAGTAACAAAAGTCGTCGAAAGTGTAACTAAGGCAGCCCATATAAATGTCGTCGGAAGTCCAAATTAGACGCATACTGTTTTGTTTTAATGAAGATCATCATGTAAAATAGGGAATATAGTAGATAGATTGAGAGAGGAACCATATTTATGAGAATTAATAAATTTCTAAGTGAAGCTGGTGTATGTTCGAGGAGAGGTGCTGATAAATGGATAAGTGCTAATCGTGTTCAAATTAATGACGAATATGCGACGCTAGGGTCTCAAGTTGAAAGTACGGATGTTGTGAAAGTTGATGGTGAAGTCATTACAATTGATAAAGGTTATGTTTATATAGCACTTAATAAACCGCGTGGTATTACATCTACTACTGAGAGACATGTTAAAGGTAATGTTGTAGACTACGTCAATCACCATGAAAGAATTTTTCATATTGGTAGATTAGATAAAGATTCAGAAGGATTATTACTCCTTACTAGTGATGGGGATATCGTTAATGAAATCTTGCGTGCTGAAAATCATCATGAAAAAGAATATGTCGTTTCAGTAGATAAACCTTTAACGAAAGACTTCTTAAAGCAAATGTCTGAAGGTGTTGAAATTTTAAATCAAAAGACACTTCCAGCGAAAGTATCGCAAATTAATGATAGAACATTTAAGATTGTTTTAACACAAGGTTTGAATCGTCAAATTAGACGTATGTGTGAAACGTTAGGATATAATGTAAAAAAATTAAAAAGAATTCGCATTATGAACATTAAGCTTGATGGTATTAAATATGGTGAATGGCGTGATTTAACGAAAGAAGAATTTGAAGAACTGACACGTTCGCTCGCTTATACACCTAAAAGAGACCGTATGACATCTAAATAAAGGGGATAATAAAATGGTTAAATTAAATAATAATGTAGAGATACCAGAATTAGGTTTAGGCGTATACAAAATTGAAGATGCTGATGTTGAGAGAGTAATCCACACTGCAATTGATGCAGGATATCGTGCGATAGATACAGCTTGGTTTTATAAAAATGAAAAAGCATTAGGCGAAGCTTTAAAAACAGTCAATATTAAGCGAGAAGATTTATTTATTACAACTAAATTATGGAATGACTTCCAAGGGTATGATGCAACTATTAAAGCGTTTAATGACTCATTAGAATCATTGCAACTTACGTATATCGATATGTATTTAATTCATTGGCCGTGTCCTGCAGACGGATTATTTATTGAGACGTATAAAGCATTAGAAACGTTATATAAAGAAGGAAAAATTAAAGCAATTGGTGTATGTAATTTTAAAGAACATCATTTAGATCAATTATTAGCTGAAACTGAAGTTGTACCTGCAGTTAACCAAGTTGAGTTTCATCCGTTATTTAATCAAAAAGCATTACAAGCATATTGCGAAAGTAAAGGAATTAAATTAATGGCGTGGAGTCCATTAATGAGAGGTGGCGAATGGTTAAATAACGCAGATTTACAAAGTATTGCAGATCAGTATAACAAGACTGTTGCCCAAGTTATTATTAAATGGCATATACAACAAGGTAGACTCGTTATTCCAAAATCTCAAAATGATAATAGAATAAGAGAGAATTTTGATGTATTTGATTTTGAATTAAGTGATGAAGATTTAGCCAAAATTGACCAATTAAATACAGATGAACGACAATTTAGAGATCCAGATGAAGTTAAAATTGGAGATATGAAGTAAAATATAGAACCTTCACAGATTTGTTTGAATTAAGATGTATTTCATATGCATCTTTTAGTAAAATAAAACTGTGGAGGTGTTTTATTTGTTTAAATTTAAAAAACCAAATCAACATGGCGTATGGTCAATGATTGTACTACCAATCGCATTCGGAATTGCAGCAACTGGTTTTACATACTTTCATTTATTATTGTATTTAGGTGTACTGGCATCTTATTTTATGAGTGACCAAATCTTCTTCTACTTAAAGAAAAGGAAGAAAATAATAGGTTATATTTATACGGCAGGCATATTTGCTTTGATTGTCGTCATATCTTTTGTACCAATCGTATTACATAAACCAGTTACGGTATGGATTTTTCTACTAATGGTACCTTTATCACTATTAAATGCCTATTTTGCTAAAAAGAAAAATGAAAGAGCATTTACTAATGATTTAATAGCAGTTTTGATATTCTGTTTATTTGGTGTGATCAGCGCTTTATTAAATGTATTTATAACAGATGTACAATCTTGGTTACAAGTCTTTATTTTAAGTTTCTTATATTTCTTCGGTACAATTTTATACGTTAAGACGATGATTAGAGAGAAAAAATCCGTAAAATATAAATGGTCATCTTGGATTTATCACTTATGTATAGTTGTTGTAGGATTCTTTATACATCCTTTAGTTATGTTGATGTATATACCGAGTTTAATACGATCCATCGTTCTATATGGTAAGAAAATAAAAATTATGCATGTAGGCTTAATTGAAATAGCTAATTCAGTATTTGTATTAGTAGTAGGGTCTATATTTTTACATTAAAAAAGCAACCATCCGCGGATGGTTGCTTTAACTTTATCTATTAATTGAAGATTGATTATTTTTTGATTAATTTCAAAATAAATGATAATACAAGAATTAAAATAATTGAACCGATTAGTGCTGGTATGATTGCGACGCCACCCCATACTGGACCTAAGTCTCCAAGTAAAGAACCACCAATCGCTGAACCAATTAAACCGGCAATAATATTACCGACTATGCCGCCAGGTATATCTTTACCTAATATAACACCTGCTAGCCAACCTATTAGGCCACCTACGATTAACATTAATATAAAGCCCATTTGAGTGTACCTCCTTATTTATATTTCTTATTTCTATATTTAAGTACCCTGTTATTCACTATGTGAAACATAATAAGAAGTTTTGAATAACTTTTGCCATAAAATAAACATAATATAAAAAAGGAACACTGGTATTAATAGAAACCAATGGGGTGTAAGGACAATCATACATATTAACGCCACAATCGATAATATCTCACCAACTAAACGTGGATGAATAAAGTATCGATATATACCATTTTGGTAGATTTTTGCGAGCCTTTTACCGTCTGATTCAATAGGTTCTGTGAATAACGATAAATAAGCAATGATTTGTCCAAATATAAATAAACTGACACCTAAATAAGGTACAGATTGATAAATTGAAAGTGTACTATCTAAGTAAACAATGTTTAAAGACATACTAAATACAATCGTAATGATATAAAGTACGAAATATTGATTTTCAATGTAGTTTGGAACGTATTTAATTTGAATCCATGTATGTAAAAATGCCCATATAAGTAACATAGTCGTTACTGCAATCGTGATGAAGTTGATTTCTTTGATGATTATAAAGGATATTAAACCATTCAAAGCAATTGTGATTGAAATAGCGTAATGATTGATACGCGATTTCTTATTCATTACTACAAAGTTATATGACATCAAGACGATACACAGAATGATATTAATTGAAACGAGGAATGCCATATCTGTCTCCTACCTTAAAATAGTCTCATCTAAGAATTATAACAATTTCTAAACATATAATCACTAAATATATGTTTTGTGAAAAAAATTAAAGACCCTTTGACAAATGAATGAATCTTTAATAGTATAAAAGTAAGCTATCTTGTAATACAAAATAGCTGTAAAAATTGGAAGAGGTTATTAAGATGTCGACAATTAAGACACAGATGAGAAAAGGGTTATTAGATGCTTGTATTTTATCTATAATACAATCTCAACCAGTATACGGTTATGAATTATCTCGCAAATTAAATGAACATCAATTTACCGATGTAAGTGAAGGAACAATATATCCTATTTTACTTAGATTATTAAAGAAGGATTTTATTTATAGTGAGTTTAAGCATAGTGAACAAGGACCGAAAAGGAAATATTATTATATTACAGATAAAGGTCGCGAAGAATTAGAAATCGTACGAAAAGAATGGCTTGAAATTAAAGATCCTATTACTAAATTGTTAAAAGGGAGCAATGAAGATGTCTAGAACTACTAAACAACTCATCAAAGAAAACAACGAGAAGAGAAAGCAGCTAAATGAAACGGATTTAGAAGTTTATGAAGATTTCTTGTTATATGTTAGAACAGACTTGCGCGTAAATGAACATGAATCAGAAGTCATATTAATGGATGTTCTTGATCATTTATTAGAAGCTGTTTCGAATGGCACTACTGCAATTGAATTTTTCGGTCATGATGTTAAAGGTCATGCCGATGATATATTAAACGAACTACCGAATGAATCCAATAAAGCAATTTTAAAAATGGTAGGAATGGGTGTTGCGTACTTCTATAGTGTGTATTTTGTTATTACAGGTATAGTAGGTATATTTGTTGATTATAAGACACCACTTATATCTACACTTTTCCTATTACTTATTGTACCAATAGGTGGATTCTTTATTGTTAAAGCATTATTCAATATTATCCAAAGATATATCTTTGATAAATCTAAATATAAGAAAATAAAAGAATCAGCATATGCTGGACTATTAGTTGGTGTTATTCCAGCAATTCTAATATTAGTACCTAATCTTGTATTTAAAGATATGATGAAAGTTTATATTCCTTGGTGGATATTCCTAATATTAGGGATTGCGATTTATGTTATATATAAAGTTATGAAAAGACAGCCAAAAGCTGTATAAATAATAGACCAAAATAAATAAGCACATCACTTAATGAGCATTTTCAAGTTAGCGATGTGCTTATTTTATACTGTGTATGCTATTTCCTAGGAAATATTAAACACCTTTTTTATTGCTCCATAACAGTGTATGTAGCTGTGGTAGAACAAAAATATCATTTAAAGTATCATTCATTACTTTATCGATCAGTTGTTCATATTTTTCGAGTAATTTTTCAGTATGTTTTGAAACGCTATCGTCTAGATATGGATTACCTACTTGTAAATAGAACGGGATAGAAGGATATCGTTTGTGTATATCTTTAGCAAATTGATAGTCTGCTTCGTCAAAAATCACAACTTTAAGAGAAAGACTTTCTTCCACACATTGTGCGATAACTTCATCTAGTATTGTTAAATTAGGTTTCATACCTGAACTTGGTGGCTTAGGACTAATCGTTAAGTCATCGATTAATGTCATCCATTCTTGGAATTTAGAGCCTTGAGTTTCAAGTGCGGTCTTTATATTTCTTGCTTTAAGTGCTTCTACGAAAGGTCCGATATTTTTAATCAGAGCAGGGTTACCACCAGATATCGTAACGTGTTGATATTTATTTGGAGCGAGTTGATCTAATTCAGAAATAATATTTTCTGGTTCAAGTAATCGAATATCATCTTTAGCAGAGCCATCCCATGTAAAACTTGAATCGCACCAACTACATCTATAATCACAACCACTTGTTCTAACAAACATCGTTTTTTGACCAATGACTGCACCTTCACCTTGAATCGTTGGACCGAAGATTTCTAACACTGGTATTTTAGGCATTGTTGTCACCTTTCTTAGTTGGACGATAAACGACGTAACTTGTAGGTGTTTCTCTCACAAATACTTGTACACATTTAGGTTGATTATCGCGCTTATCTAAAGATGCTTGAACGATATTATAAATAGTTTGAGCAACTTGTTCAGTTGAAGGACTATGATCTTTAAATTCTTCAAAGTCGTTTAAAAGTTGATGATCATAACGTTTATGAATTAATGATTTTAATTCGCTAAAATTCACTAAAAATCCCATTTTATCTAATTCGTCGCCAGCAATTGTTAAATTAACAAAATATGTGTGTCCATGTACGTTCATACATTTACCAGCTTCTTCATGTGGAATATAATGTGCACTTGAAAAATTAAAGTCTTTATTTAGTTCGAAAGCATAAGGGTGTTGAACGCTCGGATAGATTTGTTGTAACATTATAAACTTCCTTTCGTTTCTAGGTATTGGTCTAATCCTTGTTTTCTTAATTTACAAGCAGGACATTCACCGCAACCATCACTCATCACACCGTTATAACAAGTTAATGTTTTTTTTCTAACATAGTCTAATGCACCTAATTGATCACTTAGTGCCCAAGTTTCTTTTTTATTCAACCACATGAGCGGTGTATGAATGACGAAATCTTTATCCATTGATAAGTTAAGTGACAAGTTCATAGATTTAATAAAGCTATCTCTACAATCTGGATACCCGCTAAAGTCTGTTTCGCAAACACCTGTAATAATATGTTTAGCACCAATTTGATACGCTAATGCACCGGCAAATGATAAGAATAGCAAATTACGTGCTGGAACAAATGTATTCGGTATACCATTTTCATCATTTTCTATATGCATTGAATGGTCTGTTAATGCATTAGGTGATAGTTGTGAAAGTAATGACATATCTAGAATATGATGCTTTAATCCTTGTTCTTTGGCGATATCTTCAGCAACTTTAATTTCTAAATCATGGCGTTGGCCATATTGAAACGTCACTAACTCTACTTCTTTAAAATGTTTTTTCGCGTAGAATAAGCATGTTGTACTATCTTGTCCGCCACTGAACACAACAACTGCTTTTTCATTTTTTAATGTTTCTGACATAGTGTTTCTCCTTTATAAAGGCATAAAAAAAGCCTGCCTTCTATAAAAAGGTAGACGTAGGTGTCTAGTTTTTTATAGAGGGTGTAAGCTAGTAACCTCTTAGTTTATTGAATATACAAATGATAATATAATCAAATTGTAAAAGCAAGTTTAGTATATGGTATGATTGACATGAAATTAACGAAAGAAGAGCGAATAAACATATGATTATAATGATAGATAACCACGATTCTTTTACATATAACGTTATCGAGTATATTAATATACTGACAAAAAATGAAGAAATAAAAATATTGAAATCTGAAGAGGCAACTTGTGATGTTGTACGTGCAATCAATCCAGATGCTATGATCATTTCACCTGGTCCTGGTCATCCAGATGATTATGTACAGTTAAAGGCGTTTCTTCAATCTATTTATACAGATATACCCATATTAGGTGTATGTCTTGGCTTTCAATTATTGATATCTACTTTTGGTGGTAAAGTCGTAAAAGGTCCACGTCCTGTCCATGGGCATACAGCAACGATTAAACATGATGGGAAAGGTATTTTTGAAGGATTGCCTGAATCATTTGAAGTGGCAAGATATCATTCTTTAATAGCAGATAAGCACCATATACCTGATGGGTTTACGGTTTCAGCATGGTTAGAAGAAGGTATTCCAATGGCTATGCGTCATCAACATTTACCAATTGAAGCGGTTCAGTATCATCCGGAAGCAATATTAAGTGAATATGGATTAGAACAAATTGCGAATTTCTTAGTAAAGGCAGGTGTAGAAATTGAAGACGCATATACAATTTAAGTATATTTCAGACAGTCAAATAGAAGAGAAATTAGATTATAAATTTGAGAATCCAATTGTCATTAAATATGCGAGAACGATTGAAGAAGTATCAGAGATTGTGCATGAAGCAGAACGCTATCAAAAAGAAGGATACTATGTTGTCATAACTTTACCATATGAAAGCGCAGCTGCTTTTGATTCGACGTTAAATGTGTATAAAGCGTCAAATCATTATGGAAGTATTCAAGTATTCGAACAACCCGTCTCACACTTTAATGATAAAACGCAACATACATATATAAATGAACATATTGAATGGCGAAGAACAGATTCAGATGAATGTTTAGCAAACAATATACATGCTATTCAAGATGAAATTAGACTAGGAAATACGTATCAAGTTAATTATACGACACAACTTGAATCAGAACCGATTCGTCATGGTTATGACTATTATCAATCACTCACAGAGGGTGCTAATGGAGATTATCAATCATATATTGAACTTGAAGATGAAACGATTATATCGATTTCACCAGAACTTTTCTTTCAATATGGTCCTTATCAACAAATGCCAAATACAGTATTAACAAAACCTATGAAAGGTACAATTTCAAGAGGAAATCATAAAGAAGAAGATCAAGCAAATTATGAACAACTTAAGCATTCTCAAAAAGATAGAGCAGAAAATGTCATGATTGTAGATTTACTTAGAAATGATTTAAGTAAAATTTCTGAAGTTGGTACGGTTAATGCCATTGATTTATTTAAAATCGAACCTTATCAAACGGTATATCAAATGACCAGTACGATTCGAAGTCAATTGAAAGCACAACAATCATTATTTAATATACTTCAAGCGTTGTTTCCATGTGGCTCGATAACAGGTGCCCCAAAAGAATCAACGATGGCCATTATCAAACGATTAGAGAATAGACCTAGAGGTATATATTGCGGAGCGATAGGTTTATTGTTACCTGATAACAGAATGATTTTTAATGTTCCAATTAGAACGATACATTCAAATTCAGAAAGAGCAGTTTATGGCGTTGGAGCTGGTATCACAATAGATTCAAATGCTGAAGCTGAAATTGAGGAATTCAAAATGAAATCTAAAATATTAGAAAACAGACATGTAAATCTTATTGAAACGATGAGATTAGAAAATGGAATAGTCCGAAGACGTCACGAACATACGAACAGAATTTCTACAAGTGCTAAAGTGTTAAATATTCGATTTAATAAAGATGAATGGGATACTATACTTAATGACATGGTTAATACATATGTAGATGGCACATATAAATTAAGAGTTGAATTAAATTCGGATGGTACATTTAATATTGAAACTTCACCAATAGTTGATTCAACTCAATCTTTAACAGCTCAGTTGTTACCGAGTACACCAGTTTCTTCTATTTATACGGTACACAAAACAACTGAACGTCAGCATTTTCAACATAATCATGATACAGATGTCATATTGTATTATAATGAAGAGAAAGAAATAACAGAATTTGATATTGGTAATGTCGTTGTTAAAATAGGTGATGCTTATATCACACCTCCATATCATGGACAATTTTTAAACGGTTGTATGAGGCAAGCGTTATTAAAAGATAACCTTATCGAAGAAAAAAATATTACTGTGGAAAAGTTAATCAACGATATCGAAAGTTCAAATTGTGAAATATACATGATTAACAGTTTGCGAGAATGGACAAAAATAGATTTAAAATTATGATGGTAATATAAAGATACAAATAGTAAAATAGTAAACATCATATAAGGACGGGTGAAAATAGATGTTCTTAACATTATTATATTTAGTAATAGTGATTGTTATTGCATTTTACTTAAAGCGCATCGTTTTAGGTGAATTGAGAAAAGAGAAAAACAAGCAAAGTTTTGCGTATTTATATATTGGATTTGCCGTTGCAATTGTTTTTGTAGGCTTATTTGTAAATCAATTAACACATGTATTTATTGATTTAACAGATGTATTTTATCGTAAATAATGATGCTTTATATATAGCAGAATAGAATGAGGTGTCTTAAATGCGCATATATGCTAAGGGCGATTCTGCATTAACTGTAATGAGCGATCGTGAACCTTCGAGACAGCTAACGCATGAAATTAATGAATTTAGATTAGAAATATTGAGTCAAGATATGCCTTTTATAGATGAGGTTATACCTAGTGAAAATAGTTTAATGGTTGTGTATCATCCTTATAGCATGATGATGAATCATAATATCAATGAGCCATTTAAATATATGACTGAATTTGTAGAACGTATTATTTATCAGAAAAAGCAAGACATTAATGATAGAGAAGTTACAAAGGAATCGATTATGATAGATGTCGTTGTAGGTGGCGAATATGGTCCAGATTTTGATACGTTAACGGACTTGTCTGAAGAAGAACAAAGACAAGTGTTAGAATCTAGAACGTATTTTGTTTCAATGATAGGTCATACGCCAGGATGTCCTTATTTATCTGGTTTAAGTCATCGATTGCATTCAGGTAATGCACAGTTCAAACAATTTATCCCTAAAGGATCATTGTGTATTGAAAGAGATAAATTATTTATTACGACAACTGATACAAGTGGTGAATGGCCAGTTATTGGTTGGACGAATGTTGAAATATACGATAGACAAAATAATATTTGTAAGCTTAATTTTGGTGATGATGTCATCTTAAATATTGTAGATCAACTACAAAGCAAGGATGGAGGGTATAAGCCATGTCATTAATTATTCGAGAAGCTGGACTATACTCTTCGATTCAAGATTTAGGAAGGCAAAAACAACAACATATTGGCATTGTTAAAAATGGTTCAATCGATCAATTAAACCATAGACTTGCTAATATGCTTGTAGCTAATGAAGAAGGCGAAACTTTAATTGAAATGACGATTAAGTTGCCGTCTATCCAATTTACAGAACCAACTTTAATCGCATTTACGGGAGCTAACTTCCCAGCATTTGTAGATGGTAAGAAAATAGCACCATATAAAATTCATTTGCTTGATAAAGGTGAAGTATTAAAATTTGGTGAAGCTTCAAAAGGTACGAGAGGTTATTTAGCAATTGCAGGTGGTATTGTTGCTGAAGAATGGT